>Ga0183099_1000339_pt1 | contig 36917 bp, 38 predicted proteins | sample Biomet1_FD_127788 | JGI IMG/M metagenome (GOLD analysis project Ga0183099, IMG submission 127788) | Microbial communities from bioreactor (seeded with anoxic lake sediment) at LBNL, California, USA - Biofuel metagenome 1 | ecosystem: Engineered > Bioreactor > Anaerobic > Unclassified ... | reverse complement strand
TCCCCGGGGCTGGCAGCGGCGGGCCGGCCAGTAGTTGTCGGGTGACCGTGGCGACGGCTGGCGACGTGGCCGGTGTGGTATTGGCGGAGGTCGCGCTGCTTAGCCCGCCAACTGACGCCTTACCCTTAATAAGCATAATACTGACCTTTAAATTTCATCGAACAGGCTTAAGCCTAACACTTTGGAAATTACCGATTGCGTGGCTTCGATGGTGGTCAGCAACTCTTCTGAACGCACCGCCGCTTCGGAATAATCCATATCACCGATTTCTGAACTCAGGCTTTCACTGTAGAGCAAGGTTTCCGCATGCGCAGAATTGAGCGCATCGAGTTCGTTGGAACGGGCACCGATGCTGCTGATGGCCGTATTGAGATCCGTCGCGGTGTCATCAATGCTGGTCAGCATGTCGGAGACTAGTGTTGACACATCATCGGAGCTGCTCAGCCCACTGATCAGATCGGACATGTCGTTAAAAAAATTGCCGCCGCCGCTGAAAAATATATCGCTGAGATTTTCGCTGGCGGCCACGGTGACCCCTTCGGACACCACGACACTCAGTTGGTAATCGTCGCCCTGATAGGTGTAATTACCGCTGCTGTCGACGCTGATGGCGGCATCATCACTGTTACTGCCGGAAAAAAGATAGGTGCCATCAGAGTCAGTGGCATTGGCGAGATCGACCATGGTATCGAGCAGCGATTGCATCTCTTCGGCAATCGACGCCAGATCGTCGCTATCATAGGTGCCATTGCCAGCTTGTACAGCTAACTGCCGTAATTCGCTCATGACATCACTCATGCTGGAAAACTGCGTCTCGGATGCTGACAACATGCTTTCCGCAGTTTCAATATTTTCCTGATATTGCGTAATTTTTGCCTGCTGGCTGGAAAGGCTCTGCAAGCGGGTGTAGCTGACGGCATCATCGGACGGCGAGTTGACGCGCAACCCGGTCGACATCTGCTCGGCCACTTCGCTGTATTCGGCATAATTACTCTGCAGACATTGCACCATCAGGGCGGCGGTCTGGGCGGAACTAACGCGCATCACGGTCTCCTCAGAACATACTCATCAGGGTGTCGAACAATTCACCGGCCACGGTGATCACTTTGGCATTCGCCTCGTAAGCGGCCTGATAGATCAGCAAGTTGGCGGCCTCTTCATCAGAATTCACGCCGCTGGTCGACGAAATGCTGCTTTCGACACTATCCACCAGCTCGGTGTTGGCCGATAAGGTGGCGCTGATGGCACTGCTTTGGATGGCCACATCCGCCAGCAGCGTGCTGTAGCTGTCGGATTGATCTTCCTGCAAATCGAGCATCAGCAGCAGATTGTTGTTATTGCTGCTGCCACTGGTGGCGGAATCGGAAAACGCCAGATCATCAGTGGTGAAGTCATCGGCCAATGCCAGACTGCCAGCGGCATTACTGCTGCTGTAGGTAAACAGGGCACTGCCACTTTCGCTATCCAGATCATATCCGCTGGTTTGCAAGGCATTGAATTCGTCGGCAATGCTGGTGGCTTGCTCATTCAGGGCGCTGATCGTCGGCTCCAGTACCTCCGAAACATAGTCGAGCAGGCCGCCGATATTGCCGCCCACGTCGTCACTGACCGAGAAGGTCTGACTGTTGTATTGCAGCGACACGTCGCCATTATTCAAACTCAAGGTGGCGGCGGTGCTGCCGGAAACCAGTGGTTGCCCTTGCCCCAAGGTCAACGTGTAAGAACCATCGGCTTGTTCGGTGACATCGACGGCGATCAATTCGGATAATTCGGTAACGGCCTGATCGCGGCTGTCTTCCAGTGAACTGGTATCGCCGCCCTGGGCTTGCAGGGTGATGATTTGTTGATTCAGTTCCGCAATGGTGCTGCTCAAATCATTCACGGAAGAGACCGAGGTCGCCAGCTGCTCGTTAATGCTGCTGTATTGATCATTCAGACTTTCGGATAACCAGTTAAATCCATTGGCTAATGCTTCGGCACTGCTGAGCACGGCTTCGCGCAGGGTGTCGTCGTCCGGACTGCTGCTGGCGGCACTCAAGGCAGAATAAAAGTCATCCAGCAGGGTGTCGATCCCCATGCTGTCACTGCTGAGTAACTCTTCGGTCGCCGAAATGTATTCACTGTAACTGGTGTCATAGCCAACATCTGACGTGGCATTCCACAACTGCGTATTCAGATATTGATCGACGACACGCGAGATGCTGCTGACGGTCACACCACCATCGCTGGTGCTGGACAACTGCGCAGTCTGCCGGCTGTAACCTTCGGTGGTGGCATTGGCCACATTCTGGCCAATCATATTCATCACCACCTGACTGGACATCAAGCCGGAGGTGGCTGTGCTGATAAGTGACATCGTTTATCCTTGCCCTAGCGGCGTAAAAGTGGGGGCGTTAGTGGTAATGAGCGACCAATTACGTCTTGCTCTTTAATCCGTCGCTCAATTGCGCCACGATACTGTCGCTTAAACCGAGACTGCCGCTCTTCACCAGTGTGGCGGCCAACTGATCGTCATACATTCCCTGATAGAATTGCTGCTGATCGCTGGACAGCAGTGAGTCATCACCACTGAGGGCTTGGCTGGCTTCACGCATATTCTTCAGCACCATTTGCAGGAACTGCACTTCAAACTGATCGGCGGCTTTGCCGAGCGCGACTTGCTGATCACTGCCGGCTTTGATTTGCTCTAAGCTCTGCACATCCTGATAAAGCGGCATATCGCCATAAATTGGATTGTTCATTTAAATCACCACTAAATCGGCATCCAGTGCACCGGCTTCATGCAGGGCCTGGAGAATAGACATGATGTCGTCTGGCGAGGCGCCCAGTGCGTTGATAGCCCGTACCACCACTTCCAAGGAGGTGCCGCTCGGCCAGACGAACATGTTGTTGCCTTTCGGCTGATCAATGGTGATATTCGACTGCGGCGTGACCACGGTTTGTCCGTTCGCCAGCGGCCCCGGTTGGCTGACTTGCGGCGATTCCTGCACCGTGACGGTCAGCGAGCCATGACTGACGGCGGCTTTCTGAATGCGCACATCTTGCCCCATGACTACTGTGCCGGTGCGGCTGTTAAACACCACTTTCGGACGTGTGCGGCCTTGTTCGACCGGCACATCTTCCAGCAATGACATAAAGGCGATCCGCATGCTGGGGTCAGCGGGGGCACGCATCAGCACGCGGCCGGCCGACACCGCTTGTGCAGTGCCCCGGCCAAGGCGTTTATTCAGCGCTTGTTCAATGTTGTGAGCGGTGCGGAAATTAGGATCTTTCAGATTGAGGGTGATTTCCGGTTTTTCATTAAACGTGGATGGGATCTCGCGTTCGACCACGGCGCCACTGGGAATAATGCCGGTGGTGGGTACATTCACTGTCACCGACGAGCCCGACTGCGCATCGGCTTTTAAGCCGGCCACCAGCAGATTACCTTGTGCCACGGCATACACTTCCCCATCGATGCCGCGCAGTGGCGTCAGCAATAAGGTGCCGCCGCGCAGACTCTTGGCATCGCCAATCGATGACACCGTGACATCGACTTTCTGACCGCGTCCGGCATTGTTGGTTAATGTGGCTTGCACCGACACCGCCGCGACGTTTTTCAGCTTCGGATCGATATCATCGGGCAGTTGCACACCAAATTGTTTCAGCATGTTGGTCATCGACTGGCCGGTGAATTTCACTTGTGCTTTGTCGCCGGTGTTGGATAAACCCACCACCAGCCCGTAGCCCACCAGCTGGTTTTCACGAATACCCTGCACATCGACGATATCGAGGAGTGGTCGGGTATGTATGGCGCCGGATGCCTGACCGCAAAGTGCCAGCCACAACAGACCACAACAAGAGAAACAGGTTTTCATAGCCAGCCTTAAAACGGAGAAAGAGAGCTGTTAAAGAAGCGGGTCAACCAGCCAGTCTGATTGGCATCGGCCAGTGCGCCGCGTCCGGCATAGGTAATATGGGCATTGGCCAGTCGTTGTGATGAAATGCGGTTGGCCAGATCGATGTCTTCCACCCGCACCAGCCCGTCGAGACGCAAATACTCATCACCCTGATTCAAACGTATCCATTTTTCACCGCGAATATGTAGCACGCCATTCGGCATCACTTGTGCCACGGTGACGGTGATGTAACCCGACAGCGTATTTTGCTGGCTGGATGACGAGGTGCCGCTGAAGTCGGTGTCGCCGGCGATGGTGGCGGCCAGACTATTTTTGGTTTTGCTGCCGATGGTCGGGCTGGGCACGTCAATGCTGCTGCTTTTCGCCAGACTGGTGTCGGCTTTTTTGCTCGATTGCGTGCTTTCATCCAGCGTCACCGTAAGAATGTCGCCGGTGCGGTAGGCGCGGCGATCCTGAAACAGCGTAAACATATAATCGCGGTGATACAGGCTGCCATCATCACTGGCGGCCAGGGTTTTACCACTCATCGGCACGGTGGGCGCCCAGCCGCTTTCCCCCGGTTCGGGAGCTTTGATCTCATAGGTGCTGCAAGCGGTTAACAGCGTGGTCAGCAGCAACAGCAGGCTGGTTACATTCATGCGGCTCTCATTACATGTTCTGTGTGGCGTATTGCAGCATTTCGTCAGATGCCGAAACCACTTTGGCATTCATCTCATACGCGCGCTGGGTCGAGATCATATCGACCATCTCTTCCACCACGCTGACGTTGGAACTTTCCAGCGCATATTGTTTGATGGAACCGAGCGCATCTTCACCGGCGGTGCCTTCCACCGGATCACCGGAGGCTGTGCTGGCTTTGTAAAGGTTGCCGCCGACTGATTCCAGACCCGTTGGGTTGATGAAACTGACCAGCGTGATCTGCCCCAGCTCTTGTGCATCGGTCTGGCCGGAGACGGTGGCGCTGATGGTGCCATCGGTGCCGATGGTGACGGCGGTGGTGTTAGCTGGCACGGTGATTTCGGGTTGTAACGGCAGACCGGCTGAGTTGACGATATTCCCTTCGGAATTGAGCTGAAATTCGCCATCACGGGTGTAGGCGGTTTCACCGCTGGGTAAGGCGATTTGGAAGAAACCCTGTCCGCTGATCGCCAGATCCAACTGATTGGAGGTGGTCGAGATATCGCCGGTGGTGAACACTTTTTGTGTGCCGACCACCCGCACACCGGTGCCGAGTTGCAGACCGCTTGGCGATTGATTTTGCTGATCGACCTGCGCGCCGGGCTGAGTCTGGATCTGATAAAACAGATCCTGAAAGGCGACCCGATCTTTTTTGAAACCGGTGGTGCTGACGTTGGCTAAATTATTGGAAATTGCCGTCATTTTGGCGTCTTGTGCCGCCAGACCAGTTTTACTTACCAGCAGAGATGCCTGCATTGTGTGTTTCCTTGTGTGTCGCGGGGTGGCGATTAACCACTGATCAGTTCATTACCTTGTTGGGCTTGTGTATCAACGCTTTGCATCAGCTTGACCTGCAATTCAAAATTACGGGTCAGCGACATGCTGTTGATCAGCTCATCAATGGGGTTCACATTCGAACCTTCGAGAAAACCGGCGGCCACCTGTACACTGTCATCGCTTTCTGCCTGACTGCCATCGGATAACTGCAATAGCCCCTGACTGTTTTTCACCAGCAATGACTCATCCGGGTTGACCAGTTTGAGTTTGCCGATCTCTTGTAACGCACCGCCACCGGCAGGGGTAATGGAGATGGTGCCATCCTGCCCGATCTTGATATCGCGATATTCGGGAATGACGAGCTCGCCACCGTCACCTTGCACCGCATTGCCTTGCAGGGTGAGTTGCCCGTCGGCGGTTAACGTGAGTTCACCGGCGCGGGTATAGGCTTCGCTGCCATCGGCGGTAGTGACGGTCAGATAGCCACTGCCCTGAATTGCGACATCTAATTCCCGTCCGGTTGCACTGAGTGCTCCGGCGTTGAAACTGGTGCCACCGGGGATCTCTTGCGCCAGCACCCGCGCACCGAAGCTGTCACCTTGTAGCTGATAAGCCTGCACCCGTTCAAAATCGGCGCGAAAGCCGGTGGTGTTCACATTGGCCAGGTTATTGGCATGGATCTGCTGGGCCTGCAGGGCATGCTGCGCCCCGGACATGGCGGTATAAATTACTTTTTCCACGTCATCATCCGTTACATGTTAAACAGCACGGAGGCCAGATCATCGGCAGCGGTCAGCACTTTGGCATTCGCCTGATAGACTTGCTGCGCCGTCATCAGATCAACCAATTCCGAGCTGACATCGACGTTGGAGCTTTCATAAGAGCCGACCGTCAGGGAACCCAGCGAGCCGGTGCCGGCGGTGCCATAGGTGGGGGCGCCGGATGCGGAGGTGGCATACCAGGTGGTGTTATCAGCGGTTTCCAACCCGTTTTCATTGCTAAAACTGGCCAGCACGAGCTGACCTTGCAGCAGCGTTTCCCCGTTATCATAAGTGGCCCACAGATAGCCTTCCTCATCAAAGGAAACATCAGACAACGCACCAGCGGTATAGCCATCGGCGTCACTGGTCGAGCTGAAATCAGTGGCATATTGATAGATGGTCGGGGTCGCTGTGCTGCTATCAGAATCGGATGATCCCGCGAGAGAGATGGTGATGGATAACGCATTCGCGCCACTGCTCACGCTCAGGTTGCTCAGTGTTAATGTCGTTACGGAACTGTCATAGGTTTTGGTTGCGGTGCCATTGACGGTTTGCGTGGTATAGGCGGCTGCACCATTAACGGTTGCCAAATCGCCATCCGAATCGAAGGTGATAGTGTCGGTTTCAGTGGTGATCGTCGTGCCATCAAGGGTGTAGTTGATAGTCCAGCTGTTGTCGTCGGTCTTGACGTAATATTGCGTCAGGGAATGGCTGACACCAAGCGAGTCATACACTTCCGTGGTGACGGAATAGTTGTAGGTCGTACCATCTTCCGGATCGAACGTGTAGCTGGAACTGGTCGTGTCGATGGTGGTGGCGTCAGCATTTAAGTTGGCAGTTAACGATATTTCCGTTGATGCTTCTGCGGGCAGCGTGGTATCGGTGATGGATAGATCGGTCAAGATGCCGGAAGCAATATTACCATCACTATCAACACCATAGCCCTGCACGTTCAGACCACCGCTGGTGACGATATTGTAGTCGCTGTCGGTGGAGAAAGAGCCGACGCGGGTATAGGCGGTGGTGCCGTCGGCACTGTTCAGAATAAAAAAGCCGGTGCCGGAGATGGCAACATCCAGACCGCTGTCGGTCGAGACCAGATCGCCGTCATCATCAAACGATTGTGTGGTGGCTGCGACACTCACACCGCTGGCTTCGCCCCCACTGTAAGAGGCGGCAAAGGAGGTGGTAACCGACTTGTAGCCGGCAGTCGAGGAGTTGGCAATGTTCTGACTGATACCATCCAGATCTTCTGAGGCGGCCATCAAACCGCTTAAACCAATGCTGTAAATAGACATAATTTTTTTCCGTTACAAAATTAGTTGTGGCGCAATTAGCCGTTGGATACACCCAAAATATCCGCCAGATCGACGGTGCCGACGCCGGCGATGTCCAGCTGCACGCTGTCATCCGACAATGAGACCTTTTCCACCGCCTGATCGACGTAGGTGGTGAGATCGGTTGACGTGCTGTCGCTGGTGGCGGTCGCACTCAAGGTGTAAGTACCGGCTTCCAGACTACTGAAATCAAATTCCACGCTGCCTGCGGAAGCATTGCTGGTGGTGCTTTGATCCACCAGATTGCCGCTGCTGTCATACAGGGAAACCGTCACGCTGTCGGCGGCATCATCGAGTGTCACTTGGCCGGAAATCGAGCCATCGGCATCCAGCGTCACGCTGCTGGCCGGCGCGGTCACGGTTTGCCCTACCAAGTTGGATGCAGCCAGTAAGCTGATCTCCGTCAGCTGGTCGTTGCTGTCGGTTTGCAGATCACTGAGATCGTCGAGACTTTGCACCATGCTGAGTTGCGATAACTGGCTGACATATTCGCTGGCATCCATCGGATCGGTCGGATCTTGGTTTTGGATCTCAGCCACCAACAGATCGATAAACTGCACTTCCAGATCGTCGGTCGTGCTGGTGCTGGAGGAAACCGAATCACTGCTGGTCGTGCTGGTCGTGGTGGTGGAAGAGGTCACGCTGGTCGTCATGTCGATTCCTTAACTGGTCTGGCCGAGGCTTAATAAGCCGTCTTGCATGCTGTTCACGCGCTTTAACACTTCAATCGAGCTTTCATAACTGCGCGATGCGCTCATCATGTCGGCCATCTCCTGCACGGTGTCGACATTCGAGGCGTAGATATAGCCGTCGCTGTCAGCCAGCGGGTTATTCGGTTCATAGCGGCGCTGTACCGCGCTGCTATCAGCGATCACGCCATCGGTCGCGACTTGTGCGCCACCAACATCATCACCACTGCCCAGCGTGCTTTGATACACCGCAGAAAAAACCGGATGCAGCGCGTGATAGGCATCGGCTTCTGAGCTGGCAATGCTGTCGGCATTCGCCAGATTCGAGGCCACTGTGTCGAGCCGCAACGTCTGCGCCTGCATCGCACTGCCCGCGATGCCGTAAATATCGGAAAAGGACATGGTTACTCGCCTGTAATTGCTTCTTTCAGACCGGAAATTTTCATATTCAGAAAGGTCAGTGAGGTTTGAAAATCCATCGCATTTTGGGTAAAGCGGGTCTGTTCCGGCCCCAGCTCGGCGGTGTTACCATCCTCAGAAACCTGATACGGAATGCGATACAGCAAATCGTCGCTGGACGGCAAAGGCACGGCGGTCGCAGTGCTGTTTCCTGCCTGCTGCTGCGCATCCAGTGATTGCGCAACCGAACTCATAATGCTTTGATAATCCAGATCACGGGCCTGATAACCCGGTGTTTCGATATTCGCCAGATTACCGGCCAGAATTTGCGAACGCAGGGTCCGCACCTCCAGTGCGTAACCGTGCAGGCTCAATTCCTGATCCAGACTGATGCTCATTCTTGCCGTCTCTTTGCTTGCCATCTTTCTGAATTAAGAGATAACAAGATGCATGCCATATTATTAATTGTTTATTTTTCAAATGGTTATTTTGAATGAGCGCGTTATATCAAACGGGGAAGGAAACGTTACTTCCGCATAAATGGCGCAGGTGCTTCCTGGGTCTGCTGTTGTTTCCTGTTGTCGCATTATCCGCGCCGGAACCGGGCTCACCATTGCTCAAAACCGCGGATTTGACGTCAGCGTTGATCGCGCAATTATCGCCGTTGACCGCGCAGTTACAGGCGCAACCCGGCTGGCAGCAGATGCAGGTTAGCTACGACGTCTGGCTACCCGACAGCGCGCAGCGGTTGCCGGTTTGCGCGCAGCCTTTGCAGTTTTTTAGCGCGGAGAAACAGATGCTATTGTGGGGTAAACACTCCTATCGGGTGACCTGTGCCGCACCGAATGGCTGGACACTGCGCAGTCGGGTCAATGTGTCGGTCTCGCTGCCGGTTTGGGTCGCGAGTCGTGATATCCGTAAGCAGCGCCCGATCACCGACGGCGATTTGCGTTTGCAGCGTGTGCAATTGGAATCGCTGCCGCGTGGTTTTAGTGTGGAGCCTGAATTACTGATGGACTATCGCAGCCCACGGCTGATCCGTGCCGGACAGGTAATAGATAAAAACAGCCTGTTAGCGCCATTGCGGGTGCGGAAAGGGGAATCGGTGCTGATACGGGCCGAACAGACCGAATTACATGCCTCTATGCAAGGGGAAGCGTTGCAGGATGGTGTCGCCGGAGAGATGATCCGGGTGCGAAATCGTTCTTCACAAAAAGAGATCCAGGCGGAAGTCAGCACCGTGCGTGGTGAGGTGATTGTGCATTTCTAAAGTTTTAACGCCATTTGGTCGCTATGCTGATTATAACGGGTCAATTCAGCACGCAACCGGAAGATTATGAGCATTCAACCTACCGATAACAGTCGTTTTGTTTCTCTGGATTATCGCAGCAGTGACGAGCAGACGGTCAGCGCCAGCAGCACGGCCAATGCCGGATCGACAACGGCGGTCGTGACCGCATTGGGTTCGGTTGCTGCCGAGGAAACCTTGTCACTGACCGCATTGGAAGAGCAGCTGGATAGCGCCAGTGATGTCGATTGGGCACAGGTCAATCAGATCCGCCAAGCCATTGAGAGCGGCGAATTGACGGTCGATCTGGATAGTCTGAGTCAGTCGATTCTGGAGATGCATCAGTCATGAATCGGGATGAAATCTCACGCGCCTTGCTATCCGAATTAAACTACGAGCTGAAAGCCTACCAGCGTTTGCTGAATATTATGCTGGAACAGCATCGCCTGATGGCGACACATCAAACCGCTGCGCTGACCGAGTTAAATGTGCGGGAACAGCAGTTGTTGGCGGTGTTGAAACAACAAGCCCAGCGCCGTAGTCAGCTGTTACGCCGCATCGGATTTAACCCCGATGAACAGGGCATGAAACAATTTCTGGCGGCATTACCGCAACCCCTGTATGAACGGGTAGAACCGATCTGGAACAAGATCTATCAGCAGTTACGCCTCTGCAAAGCACAAAACGAACTGAATGGCCGTCTGCTGGCATCACAGCATGATGTGTTAAACCGATTACTGTTTGGCGAGCCAGATCCGGATTACGGTGCGTTAGCGTAAGAATGCAATGACGCAGAGCACTGCGTCATCCTGCTGGGGTTAAAAAATCCCTTTCTGTTTGACCTTTTTCACTTCACGAATGTGCGATGCAATGCCCGCCAGTGACTCTTCCTGTGTGCGGCTTTGCTCTTTGCTGCTCGGTTCGTCTGCATGGCGTATCGCGCGCGTGGTCAGTCGCTGTAATTGTTGTTGCTGCTCTTGCACCATGCCAGTCAGCGCGCGGATCTCGGCGCTCATGGCGTCGATCTGTGCATTTTGGCTATTGGCCGAAACCGCATCGTGCAGCTGGATCAATTGTTGATGGCTAAACTCGCTTGGCGCACACGCTTTCTCGCTGACCGCAAAACCGCTGCTATTGAGTAAGTGCAGCAACGTTGGCAGTGAAACCTGTTGTTCAGTCAGTGCGTTCGCCACTTGGCGGGAAAATCCGGCATTGAGCTGATGCAAAAACAGACCGGCCAGATAGATATCACGATGGAAACCTTTCACCGACGCTTCCAGATCGGCGGGGTCAGCGTGGCTGCGCTTTGCCTGCCGATACCAGCGTTGCAAAACGCCGATCGCATAGCGATCAGCTTCGGAAATGGTCGGGTTGAGATTAAGCAGCAGTGACAATCGCTTCGCGCCGTCATTACTCATCTTGAACCTCAATCACCACCGGCTCAGTGACGCTCTGCACTTCATCTTCCGCGTGATAGAGACAAATTTCACGCGACAGGGCGGTTTGTGCATTGTCGATCAAGGTGACGCGATCGCCGAGCGTGGCATAGGCCGTTTGCAAGGCTGAATAAATCAGTGGTGCACCACCGCCCACCAGATAGACGTGGTTGGGGTTTTTGGCAAATTTCTTCGCTTCATAAGCCACTTGTGCACCCAATTCCTGAATTTTGGTGTCGATCTTATTTAAGATCACTGGGATCTGCGCCTCATCGTTCACCACATCGCGCACAAAATCGCGATCATGGCGACGTTTGATCAGCTCATTGGCAACCAGATAACTGGAGTCACTGTCGGCGGTAGCCAGTGCTTTACGCGCGGCATCCGTCACCATGGAGACGCCAATTTCATTGTTACCGTAAATGCCGGAGACATCATCGAACTCACCGACTACTACGCCCATATCCAGCGTAGTGCCGCCGCAGTCGATCACCAGTGATTTGGTGAACTCGCTGCAACCTGAACCAATCAGTGTTGACAGGATGGCCGGCAGACTCTCTGGCATCACCTGCACATCGGCGATCTCGAACAGTTCACCTTTGTTCAGGCTGATTTCCCGCAGCAGATTTTTGCGCTTGGCGTCGATTTTGGCTTCGTTTTTCTGGCAATCGTCCGCGTTGTAATATTCGGTGATGGGCAAGGTGACGATGATCGATACCGGCTGTGGCGGCAGGCCGGTTTGCAGCAGGGCATGGTGCACAGCCAGCAGGTTTTGGTCGTCATACTGATATTCGATATGCGTGGTCGACAGTGCCTTGTCAGAGGTGGCGTCGTAGGTGTATTTGCTGGTGCCGATGGTGTAGTTGTAAATCTGCTTATCTTTACGCAGGGCAGCACTCTTCCAGTCGCGGCGGAATGAATTTGGCGAAATGATAGTTTTCAGCGTCTCTTGCTCGATCCAGCTGACTTTGACGTTGGTTGAGCCATCATCAATCGCGATTTTCATTGGGGCGGCATTCATCTCTCGGTTCCTCTTGTCTGATGTGAGCACTAGCGGTGCGGGTGGGCAAAGCGGTGGCTGCTCAGATCATCCAGCATATTTTGCTGGCGACGCTCAGCGCGTTGCAGTTGTTGCTGTTCTTTGGTTTGTTGCAAGCGTTCCAGCCCTTTCACTTTGGAATAGTGCAGGCGGAACTCCAGCTGGCTTTGCTGTAATTCGGTGTGGCTTTGAGCGATCAATTGCTGCTGACCGTTGACTAATATCTGGAGCTGTTGCTGCATGCCATCGCAGTTTTGTCGGATCAGCGGGTTACGCAGATCGAGCCCCTGCGCCAGCGTGTCGCGATAATGCTCAAGCTGCTGCTGGCGTTGCTGTTCTTGCCGTAATGTCTGTTGCTGGGCGTGCATGGTTTGCCCCAGTTGGTCGAGTTGTTTTTGCTGTAACGTCAGATAATGTTTCAACATATCGTCACCCGCTGATTTTGGTCATTTGCGTGAGGGTTACATCGAGCGTGTCTTTTTCGTGCAGGCCTTGTTTGAGAAATGCGGCCAGTGCCGGATATCGCTGTACGGCGGTGTCCATCTCGGGGTCTGCCCCTGCCTGATATGCACCGAGCGGTAACAGTTCGCGGATCTGCTGATAGCGGCTGTAAAACTGGCGCAGCCGTTGTGCGGCTTTCATCCATGGTGCTGGCACGATCTGCGGCATCACGCGGCTCACTGACGCACCGATATCAATGGCCGGATAGTGGCCCGCTTCCGCCAGTTGCCGGGTTAGCACGATATGGCCGTCTAAAATGGCGCGCGCCGCATCCACCACCGGATCTTGCTGATCGTCGCCTTCGGCTAACACAGTGTAAAACGCTGTCAGGCTGCCTTGCGGATGTGCACCGTTGCCCGCGCGTTCGACCAAGCGGGTCAGCAGACTGAACACCGACGGCGGATAACCGCGTGTCGCCGGTGGTTCACCCACCGCGAGTGCAATTTCACGATGTGCTTGTGCGTAACGGGTCAGCGAATCGACCAGCAGTAAGACGTCATGCCCTTGGTCGCGGAAATACTCCGCCATGCGGTGACATAACTCAGCGGCACGTAAACGCAGCAACGGTGATTGATCTGCAGGCGCGGCGACGACAATGGCTTTGGCTAGCCCGTCGGCACCGAGGCTGTGATCGATAAATTCGCGCACTTCACGACCACGCTCACCAATCAGACCGACGATCACGATCTGCGCTTGTGTGTTACGCGTCATCATGCCGAGCAACATGCTTTTCCCGACACCGGAACCGGCAAACAAGCCGAGTCGTTGCCCTTTCCCGGCGGTCAAAATGCCATTGATAGCGCGAATGCCAACGTCCAGCGGCTGGGTGATCGGTTGTCGCAATAACGGGTTAAGGGGTGACGGAAACAGGCTGATTGCCTCACCCTGCAACGGCAGTGGCTTACCATCGAGCGGTTGTAACAGGCCATCAACAATGCGCCCGAGCAGGTGCATGCCGAGATAGATCTGTTGCTCGCCGGCAATTGGTGTGACGCGCGCGCCGGCAAAAATGCCGTGCAGTGGTTCGAGAGGGGTCAGGTAGGTGATCTCGCGATCAAAACCCACCACTTCCGCCAAAATGGGCTTCTCCGTGGTGGCGATATGACAACGCTGACCGAGCGTTAACTGACAACCAACCACCTCTAACGTCAGCCCGCTGACTTTGACCAGCTTGCCGAATTGACGCAGCAAAGTGACGGGCGGTAATTCCGACGCGCATAAGTGCTGTAACTGCTGGCGCAGATCAGTGGCCATGCGTGCCATCCAATTTTTCCGCCACTGCTGTCATGCATTCGCCGATCCGCTCTTGTAGTGACGCTTCCACCACGCTGCTGCTGGTCTCGATGCGACAGTCGCCTGATTGCAGATTTTTATCTTCCAGCAATGGCCAGTCACCATGCGTGGTAAACCCGAGCGCCAGCAAGCGTTGCCGATCTTGTACATTCAGATAAATACGCACATCACGGCGCGGGTCGGGTAGGGTGGCGCAACTTTCTTCCACTAAGCGCAAGATCTGTTGTGGTTGCAGGGCTAATTCCGCCGGCAACACTCGTTGTGTGACTTGCAACACCAGCTGCAACAGCAGTTCTTTTTGTTCCTGCAGATGTTGCTCGAGTGTCTGCTGTAACTGGGTGGAAAGTTTTTTCAGTGTCGGCAACACTTGCTCATATTGCTGACGGCCCAGCCGCTCACCGGCCTGACGACCTTGCGCCATGCCTTGTTCCAGCCCTTCCTGCTTGCCAGCTGCTAACCCCTCTTCCTTACCTTGCGCAAAACCCTCTTGTTGCCCTTGGGAGTGGCCCTCTTCATAACCGGAATCAAACTGTTGCTGTGCAGCGGCATATTCCGCCGCCTGCTCTTGGTTACTGAACAACGGGGGGAAGTGGTATGGTCGTGGCGTGCCTTGTGGCGGACGTTTGTGGTTTCCGCTCATCAACTGACCACCGGTTCTTCATACAGCTGATATTCCATATCACCTTGGTCGGTCATGTCGCGCACGGTTTGCATGATCTCATTGCGGGCCAGCTCGATTTTACTTAATGATGCAGAGCCCGATGCCATCAGCAGTGTTTCCAAGGCCTGCGCCATCCGTTTCGGTAATGCTGCCAATACCACTTTCTTGAAGTTGGCATCGACGCCTTTGAGCGCGACGGCCAGTGTTTCTTGCGACACTTCCTGCAGCACTTGCTGCAACACCTCTGGTGTTTGCCGTTTGAGTGAGAAGAAGTCGAACATGTTTTTCTCAATTTCGATGACGATGACCGGATCATGCAGGCGCAGCATGTCCATCAACTGCACCCGATTGCCCTGATAACGATTGATCATCTCGGCCACTTGTTTGATGCCATCGACGCGGGCGCCGACCTGACTGGCAAAAAAGGTCAGGCAGCGTTCACTGGCATTGCGCACTTCCTCAATGACTAATTCGCTGACCTCTTTCAGATTGGCGATGCGAAATAGCAGATCGTCATGCACGGTTTCAGGAAAATGATCTAACACCGCACTCGAGATGGAAGAGGGCAAAAACGCCAGCATCACGGCCTGCAGTTGAATGTGCTCATTGCGGAAGAACCGCGCCAGCGTTTCGGCGGGGATCCACTGCAACAACTGCAATTCGTCGCGAATGGAATCGCCATACAGGTTATCCAGAAAATCGCGCGAGAATTTATTGCCCAGCGCCAGATCGAGCGTGCGTTCCAGATACAGCCGCGAGGCACCACTGATGCCGCTCTGTTTTTTATACTGGGTAAAAAACTGCTGTAAGATCCACTTCGCTTCAGTGGTCGAGACGTTATGCAACCGCGCCATGGCCTGACCCAGTAACTGTACTTCGTCACGGTTAAGGCGTTTGAAGATCCGCGAGGCCGCTTCTTCACCCATACTCAGCATCAGAATGGCCGCTTTCTCGATGTTATCGATATTCAGATCAACGGCGTCCTGATTCAGTTCAATGTCGTTCATTTCCGTTTATCCATAGTTTGATGACGTCGGTGACGCGCGCGGTCTCTTTATCGACCAACAACTGCAGGTGTTGCAGTTGCATGTCAAAGTCACTGCCCACGGCGGGCAGATCGTCCAGATCCAACGGGGAGTTATCCGACAGCGTCGGGCGATCGCCTTGTTGCATGGCAACATCATTCAGCATCGCGGCAATATCATCGTCGGACACCGCCGCGCGACTATTGCGGCTGCCGATTGTTTGCAAGGTCGGCTCGGTGTGTTTATTGCTGGTTTCGCTCTGTGATTCCGCGCGTTGCAAACTCACCAGATGCTTCACCAGCGGACGAATACCAAAGAAGATCAGCGCCAGCCCTAACAGACTGCCGACGCCATAGCGCAGCATCTCCTGCAGACTACTTTGTTGCCACCAGGGCAACTCTTCGTTGGGCACGGTTGTGACCACGGTCGGGGAAAAATCAAAACTGGCGAGACTGAACTGATCGCCACGTGCCACATCAAACCCGGTCGCGCGTTTCACCAGCTCTTCAATTTCTCGCAGTTGCTCGGCATTCCAGCCGGTTTTAGGCGCCGTTTTTTGGTTGAGTAACACCGAGACACTCAGTTGTTTGATGCGGCCTAACGGATATTCGGTATGTGTCACGGTTCGGCTGTTTTCATACTGCCGGTTATATTCATGGCGCTCCGTCAGTGTCTGCTTGCTGTTGTCCGTGGTGGTTTTACTCGCGCTGTCTTTGCTGTTTTTATCGGTGCTGGCTGCCGGAGGGCGGTTCGACAACGAACCGGGTACACCGCCCGTATTGTTGGCGCTGTTTTTATCTTCTTTGGAGCTTTCACTGCGCAAGATCTGGTTCGGATCGAGCGCTTCTTTGGTCTCTTCCACCTTGCTGAAATCAACGTCAGCCGCGATCTGGATGCGGAAGTTGTCGTTGCCCACCACCGGATACAGCATGTCGCCGGCGCGCTGGCGAATGTAGTCTTCCAAACGGCGCACATACTCCATCTGCTGCACACTCATGTGGCTTAAGCTGGCGTCATTGTTCATTTCCTGACTGAGTAAACGGCCGCTCTGGTCGACCACGGTCACCGCTTCCGGCTTCATGCCGGTAATGCTGCCAGCCACCAGATTCACAATCGCCGCGATCTGGCCTTGTTCCAGCGCTTGACCCGGCACCAGATCCAACATCACGGAGGCCGTGGGTTTTTCTTCGTTACGACCCACAAACAAGGTGCGTTGCGGAATGGCCAAATGCACACGCGCACTGCGCACGGCATCTAACGCAATGATCGTGCGCGCCAGTTCGCCTTCCTGGGCGTTGCGATAACGCATGTTCTCCATAAACTCGCTGGTGCCTAAGCCCATTTTGGTATCCAGACTTTCCATGCCGGCGGGCATTGACGCGCGCACGCCACGCGCCGCCAGGGCGATACGCACCTGTGCCAGCTGATCTTCCGGCACTAAGATCTGGCCGGAGGTTTTATCCAACCGGAACGGGGCTTTCTCTTTTTCCAGCAACTCCATGATATTGGCCGCGTCGTACATCTCTTGTTTGCCATACAAGGGCACGAAGTTCGGGCTGGTGGTCCAGAGAATGATCACAATCATGGCGGCGACGACGGCGGCCAGTAACGCGATCATGAGAACGAATTTGTTATCCCGTGATTGGCCACGCCAGCGGGAAAACCAGCCATGCAGCGTGGTTTTCAGGTTATTTTTTACTTCCGTCGGCATTGTTTTGCTCAGCTCGCTCATTCCTGATCCTTACAGCGACATCGTCATGATGTCGTCAAAACCACTGAGCACTTTGTTGCGCACCTGCACCAGAGTCGAAAAACTTAAACTGGCTTTCTGGCTGGTCAGCATGGCGCCGGTCAGATCGTCACTGCTACCCAGCTCGATCGCTTGCATCTGGCTGGTGGCCTGATTTTGCAGTGAGTTCACATTAGCCAATGCACTGGCGAATGAGCTGCTGATTTCGCCTGTGGCTGCGTTGCTGGCAATGGTGGCCGGTTCATCAGCAATGGCCGCCAATTGTGAGAATTGCGCCAGAATATCGCTCTGGATAGCGGATGCGTCTATCGTCATGGGGAAAGTCTCTAAGGATGGATCGGAGAATCGATATTGATGCCGTTTTCACGCATAGCGGCGAGTTTGTAGCGTAAGGCGCGGGTGGTCATACCCAACGCTTCTGCAGTACGGGTGCGATGACCTTCGCAGTGATGCAGCACTTCCAGCACATACTGAAATTCCGCCAATCGTTTACTACCGGATAAGGAACTAGCGCGAAGCGTTGGTGTTTTATCGGCATTGGCGGACATCGGTGCTGTCAGCTCAGATATGAAAAACGCAGATGGCGGTGCTACGGCCGATGCCACCGCAGAGTGTATGTCATCCGCCAGTAACAGATCGGCCGGTTGCAGATGCAAACCTTTGGCTAAGATCAGCGCGCGCTGAATGACATTTTCCAGTTCGCGCACATTCCCCGGCCAGCGATAACTGCGCAGGCATTGTCGTGCCGGTGTGCTGAACTGATAGTTGGCATCGGAGGCATATTTTTTTAGAAAATGCTGTGCCAGTGGCAAGATGTCGTCGGGCCGCTCGCGCAAGCTGGGCCAGCACAGGGGCAGCACATCGAGACGATAATAGAGATCCGGGCGGAAGGTGCCTTGTGCCACCATCTGTCGCAGATCGCGGTTGGTGGAGGCAATCAGGCGAATGTTCAACGGAATACGGGTATGGCTGCCCAACCGCTCCACTTCGCGTTCTTGTAACACGCGCAATAATTTGGCTTGTAATGACAGCGGCATTTCTGCAATTTCATCCAGCAGTAACGTGCCGCCATTTGCCAGTTCAAATTTGCCCGCCTGTGACTTTATGGCACCGGTATAGGCACCTTTACTGACCCCAAACAGCATCGCTTCCAGCATATTTTCCGGGATCGCCGCACAATTCACCGCCACATACGGCCCTTTGCTGCGCGGCGAATGGTCATGAATAAAGCGCGCCAGACACTCTTTGCCGGTGCCTGATTCCCCGGTGATCAAAATCGAGGCGTCGGTATGCGCGGCACGGCGTGCCAGCTGCAATACTTTCTGCGACACGCTGGAGGCCGCAATCAGGTTGTCTTGTGGCGTTAGCAACTGTCGGGTATCACTGATCACCTGACGCAGTTGTGCCGCAGTGAAGGGTTTTTGCAGATAATCAATCGCGCCTAATCGTAGTGCTTCGCTGGCTTGCTGACTCTGATGGGCATTCACCATCACGATGATCTGCGTCTGTGGGTGCAACTGATGATAGCGGGCAACAAAATCCGGCAATGCCATATCCGGCAGTTCGGCATCAACCAGCAACAAACTGGCTGCCGCAGGGTGTTTTAATACTTGTCCGGCACCGTTGAAGTGAACGACCTGCATATCATCAGCAGAAGAAGAAAAATTGATGTCGTGATGCGAATGCGGCTGTGTATCCACGATATACAGCGTATTGTTTTTCAATACTCGGGATCCTTTTATCATAACGCTAACCACCTAATGGTTTTGTTATCCCTGCCCATCACCGTTATTGAGTGAACAAGCGCGCGCCATATTTTTATTATTATATAAAAGAGTATTTTCGGTGGTATTTTCGCTTTTTATAATTGGTTCAGGCAATGATTGAAAAGGTAAAGTTGGTTAGTTTATGTAAATTCAACCGAGAGTTCCGATAATATCGATCTGTAAATATTCCGGAATTTCATTATAAGATAAAACTTTTAAGCCTTTAGCAAAGCCGCGTGAATAACGCGCCAATAAGGGGCGTAATTGTGGTGCAACTACCAGCACGGGTGGATGGTTCATGCTGTGCATTTTCTCTTTAATAACAGGCATTTTCTGCTGCAGCTGACTAAGTAGTTGCGGCTCCACCGGGAAACTGTCTAATGCCACTTTTCCTTGCTGTTGTGCCTGTTGCAATGCCTGCATTAATGTTTTTTCTAATTTATCGTCTAACGTGAAAATATTTATTTTGTTCTTTTCTCCGGCGATTTGTTTAATTATCCCCCGTTTTAAAGCACAACGAATATCGGCAGAGAGTAAAATAGGATCTTTGGTTATTTCACAACTATCTAATAAAGTAATAGCGATAGTTTTAATATCCACCAAACTTATTTGTTCACGCAATAAATAACGTAATGTTCTTAATTGTTGCATTGGCGTTAATGCCAGATTTAATGATTCCGATAATTTCGGTGCAATTTCAGCTAAACGTTGATGCCAGGCAAATATTTCATCCAAGCCAAATAATTCTTCCAGATTTTCCCGGATAATTTTGCCGACATGGGTAGCGATCACCGAAGCAGGCTCCACCACTGAATAACCCATATTTAATGCCTTCGGCCGATCAGAGGCGGCAATCCACACCGCATCCATCCCATACGCGGGTTCTTTGACTAAAATGCCGTCAATTTTACCGTACACATCCCCGCTGTTGATCGCCATCAGCCGGTCAGTTTCCACGCGGCCACTGGTTACTGCGGTGCCGGTGAGTTTGATCTGATACTGCTCCGGTTTCAGGTGCAGATTGTCCCGCACGCGGATCTCCGGCAGCAAAAATCCCAGCTGTTCGGCGAGCGTTTTACGAATGCCCTTCAAACGGGTTAGCAATTCCGGGTTCTTGGCCGGATCGGCCATGCTGACCAGCCGATAACCAATTTCAACGGTGATGGCATCCGGGTAAGGCAGATCTTGCCATTCCAGCGTGTCACGTGCCGAGAGTTTAATTTTATCGCCGAGATCTTCGGCTTGTTCCAGCGAGGTTTGCTGGAATTCCTGCTGTTGATGAGTACGCCAGCCGGAATAAGCTAATACGGCGGCAAAACTGAGGAACGCCAGTGTCGGCATGCCCGGCACCAGCCCCATTACGGCCATCAGGAAGGCGGCCGTCCACATCACACGCGGTGACGCCAGTAACTGATGACGCACCAGATCACTCATTTCACCGTCATCATTGACGCGGGTGACGATGATGGCAGCGGCCGTCGACATCAGCAAAGAGGGGATCTGCGCCACCAAACCATCGCCGATGGTCAGCAACGAATAGATCTGGAACGCTTCCGATAGCTCTAAGCCGTGCTGGAAAATACCGATACACAGACCGCCGACCATGTTGATGATCAAGATCAGCATGCCGGCAATCGCATCGCCGCGCACAAACTTCGAGGCACCGTCCATCGCACCGTAGAAATCGGCTTCGCTGGCCACTTCCTGCCGGCGTTTTTTCGCCTGTTTTTGATCGATCAGGCCCGCATTCAGATCGGCATCGATCGCCATCTGTTTACCGGGCATGGCATCGAGCGTGAAGCGGGCCGACACTTCAGAGATACGCTCGCCACCCTTGGTGATCACCACAAAGTTAATGATCATCAGAATAATAAACACCACGAAACCGACGACATAATTGCCGCCGATGACTACTTCACCAAAGGCTTTGATCACCTTCCCGGCGGCATCCGGGCCATTTTGGCCGTGCAGTAACACCACACGGGTCGAGGCGATATTTAGTGATAGCCGCATCAATGTGGCTATCAGCAATACAGTAGGAAATACCGAAAAATCGAGTGGGCGTTTCGCGGAAACTGACACCAGCAAAACCAGCAACGAGAGCACGATGTTAAAGGTGAACAGCGCATCCAGCAGCCAGGCGGGCAGCGGTAAAATTACCATCGCCAAAATAGCCATGACCATCAGGGGAATGCCGGAATACGATTGGACTAATTTACGCCAGTTCATCATGTTTACTCTGTGTGTCTAAATGCAGGGGGAATGGTGAATTGTGGGATCGGCTGCGGCTCTTTGCCGCGACCTTCGCGATAAGCTTTTAATTGCATGACATGGCTGAGCACATAGGCCACTGCGGTATACAAACCCGCGGGGATCTCCTGATCAAGCTGTGTCGAGTAATACACCGCGCGGGTTAATTCCGGCAGCGTCAGCATGATCTTTTTATGCTCGACCGCCAGCTCGCGGATGCGTAACGCCATGTCGTCCTGCCCTTTGGCAATCACATACGGTGCCTGGGCCTTTTTCAGGTCATAGCAGATGGCGACCGCATAGTGGGTCGGATTGAGCAAGATCACATTGGCCTTGGGAACGCGCTTAGCCAAACGGGAGCGCGCCATCATGATCTGGATCTTGCGGATCCGCATCTTGATTTCCGGGCGCCCTTCGCTGTTACGCCGTTCCTCTTTAACTTCCTGTTTGCTCATTTTTAAGCGTTCAGTAAATTGCCATTGCTGATAGGGCACATCGAGCAAGGCAATGACCGCCAGCACGCACCCCATCAGCAAGAGTGCCAGGCTGAGCAGCGACAACAGCTCTTCACAGGCTGCGGATAGCGATAACTGACTGAGCCCAATCAGCGTTTGCCAGTGTTGTTGCAGGAATATGATCAAGGTAGCGGCAACCAGCCCACATTTTGCGACCGCTTTCAGTAATTCGACCCGGTTTTGCGCTGAAAAAAGCCGCCCCAGCCCGACTAGCGGGTTAAAACGATTTGCCTTTGGCATCAGGTGATTCAGCGAAAAAATGAGCCCACCGGGGATCATCCCGGCGATCAGCAATAACACGGCCAATACCGCCAGCGGCGGCACGATCGCACCTAACATCCCCAGCAAACTTTCGCCTAAGATCTGCGGCATGTTGTGCGGCCCTTGATGCATTTGTTCGGTAAACTGCAATTGCTGGCGCATTAATCCGGCAAGAAACGCCCCGACGGAGGGGGTCCAGCATGTCAGCACCAAACTGCTTAACAGTAAGATGCCGCAGCTGGTGAGCTCCCGCGAACGAGCGATCTGCCCTTCACTGCGTGCTTTGCGCAGCCGTTGCCGGGTCGGGGCCTGCGTTTTGTCTTGTCCACCCTGACTCATGGTTTTGCCCCCAGCTCTCGCAAAGTGGATAACACATACCAGCTGAAATCCATGTAGTGCGCGGGTATCGCAGACAGCGACAGCCCAAACGCCAGTAGCCCGGCCAACATGCTCATCGGAAAACCAAGCGAAAAAATATTGAATGCGGGGGCACTGCGATTCATCACCCCAAACGCTAAATTCACCAGCAACATGGCGGCAATGGTCGGTAATGCGATCACCAATGCCGCCCCCATCGACCAACCGATCAGCGATGGGATCTGCATCAGATCCAACTCAAACAAACTTTGCCCCGGCGGCCACTGACGCAGGCTTTCAACCAGCACATCCAGCATCACCAGATGACCATTCAAGGCAAAAAACAGCAACACGCACAACACGTACAACAATTCACTGATGATTGGATCACTTTCCCCATTTACCGGATCGGTGATGATCGCCATCGATAGCCCCATCTGCTGTGAAATAATATGACCCGCCATGGTTAAGATCATGAATAACGCATGCAGACAAAGACCAAACAACAGGCCGAAAATGATCTGCTCTACTGAGATCAGCCAGATCGTCAACGAGAATGGATCGGCGGCTGGTAAGGTGGGTAACAGGTGTGCCGAAAGTAAGGCCAGCAGAAATGCCAGTATGATGCGTACCCGCACATTAATGCTGTAATCGCTGAACACCGGGGCAATCCAAAATACGGCAGAAATGCGCACGAAAGCCCACCACCATTGCCCCAGCCATTGCATCAGACTGTCGGTTGTCAGCTGTTGCCATGCCATATCAGCCAATGCTTCCCGGAATACTGGCAAAAATCTGCTGGAACAGGGTCGTAATGCGCTCCAGCATCCAGCTGCCGGTAAACACCAGTGTGAGTAACGTGGCAACTAAGCGGGGCAGGAAACTGAGCGTTTGCTCCTGGATCGAGGTGGCGGTCTGGAGAATGCTTACCAGTAAACCAACGATCAGGCTTGGTACCACCAGCACCGAAACCATCGCAATGACCGTTATCACGCCATCACTAACCAATGTCAGACTATGCTCTGGTGTCATTTAGCCCCCATTAAAACTGGCAGCCAGACTACCGACCGTCATTGACCAGCCATCGACCAGCACAAAGATCATCAGCTTAAAGGGCAACGAGATAATTAACGGCGACAGCATCATCATCCCCATCGCCATCAGCACACTGGCTACTACCAGATCAATAACCAGAAAGGGAATGTAAATCATGAAACCGATTTGGAACGCCGTATTCAGCTCACTTAATACATAAGCGGGCAACAGCACACTGAATGGCACATCCTGTGATTTTAGATTCGTTGGTTCACCGGCAATGCGTAGCATCTGCTCCAGATCCTGTTCCCGGGTTTGGCGCAACATAAATTGCTGTAATGGCTTTTGCGCGATATCCAGCCCCTGCGAAAAGGTGATGCGGTTTTCGTCATATGGTTTGAAGGCGTGCTGATAAATATCGGTCCATACCGGACGCATGATCAGCAGTGTTAAACACAGCCCGATCCCTAACAGAATGCGATTGGGCGGGCTTTGCTGTAAGCCCAGCGCCTGTCGCAAAATCGAAAGCACAATGATGATGCGGGTAAAACTGGTCATCATCAGCAGCAAGGTCGGCAGCAGGCTTAATGCGGTCATCAGCAGCAGGATCTGCAGCTTGATGTTGTAATCCTGTGCATTGCCCGACGTCGTGCTGGAGAACAAGGTCAGATCGGCGGCAAATAGACTATTGCTCCAAACCAACGTCATTGTGCTGAACAATAACCAGAACAAACGCATCAGACCGAGCCCAGCTCAGACAATGCCTGTTCATCCTGCAAGGCTAAAATCCGCAGGCCGTAACTGCCGTTGACGACCACCACTTCGCCTTTGGCCATCAGACGACCATTGACCCGCACATCCAGCGCCTCACCAACCTGCTTATCCAGTTTGACGACCGCACCTTCATGCAATTGCATCACATCGCCGAGCGGTAATTCCACGCTCGCGACTTCCAGCGTCACTTTGACCGGAATGTGACGAAAAAACTCCAGATCGCGTGATTTCGCTGAGTTATCCGTATTGATCTCCTGAACCGGAAAAAAATCATCCAGATTGTCCAGATTATCTAAATCATCGAGTCCCATATTACTTATCTCTCTTACTTCGCGGTTCACTGTGCTTATGACGATTTTAAATTGGTGATTTGATACACCAGACTGCCCCGGTGTTCGGCTATCCGCCCTTCCAGACACAGATTGTCACCAATCAGGGCGGGGGTCGGATCGGGCAATTCCAATGGCAATACATCCCCGACCGAAAGGTTCGCCATCATGTCCAGCGGCAATGATTGTTCAGACAGCACGATCCGCAAACGAACAGGGATCGTGGTGAGCAGCGGTGTCAGGGTTTTTGCGGCAGGGGTTATTTTGCTGGTCTGTACGGCTTCTTCACTGACCGGCCACCAAAAATGCCAATTAAACGTATGGCCATTGATGGTAATGGCGAACGAGGTGGTTAACAGCCAACCTTGTGCGGGCAGCGCATCGGCAGTGATCACTTCACAGGTAATCTCGGCCTGTTTACTGGTTTCTTGGGTGGAATGAAACGCTCGAACTAACTGTTTCAGTAGCTGAAAGGCGAGCCGGTATTCAGTTTCAGTCAGTGTCGCGGTATCCAACTCTTTAACCGGTTCGCGTAATACGCCACCCAGAAAGAGCACAGAAAACGCATGCAATGTGGCGACATCCATTGCCAGGAAAGCCGCCTCAGGCTGGCCGGCTAAGGTTGCCTTTAGCCATAATTTATTACTCTTTTCAGTCGGACGTGTTTTCGGCGTAACAAGATTAAAGCCAGACATACTGACGTCACATTGTGCACCATTAAACAGTTGCAGCAGATATTCCTGCAGATAAGCGCTGATGGCCCGGCGATGTGGCGCGTATGTCTGAATGCAGGCTTGCTTCTGCCGTTCATTACCAAAGAGATCATAGCTTTCGACCGCCATCGCGGAGTCGCCAGACAGGACTTTACTGCTGAAAAAACGCTGTTGTGCCGACATAGAAATCCTGAAAAAACAATATCGATCAACAAAAGCGACTACTTTGCGGAAAAACTTAAATGGAAAATAAAATTTTTTTAGAAAATAAAAAAGAGAACCGACCAGCCTGATCGGTTCTCTCTCATTTCACTGCTGACTTAAGGTGAAAGCTCAGCAAACCCTAATGACATCAACGACAAAGCACAGTCATGACTGTGCCAGCTGTTTTCCCTTGTCCCCGGTTGCTTTCACCTGTTCGTCAAAAAGCAAAAAGCCCCGGCTTATTCAGCCGGGGAGGGGGCACACAAAAATGGAGGGAGCTCATTCCATTTGTGATGAAACAATTAAGCAGTTTGTACTTCCTGAGATGGTTTGATAGTTGCGTACATCAGACCAGTCAGAGCAGAACCCGCAGCGATAGCAACGATATACATCAGAGCATTGCTGATTGCGCCTGGAATTAACAGTACGAACAGACCACCGTGCGGAGCCATCAGACCACAACCGAACAGCATTGACAGAGCACCAGCCAGTGCGCCACCTGCCATAGTTGATGGAATTACACGCATTGGGTCACGTGCTGCGAATGGGATTGCACCTTCAGAGATGAAGCACAGACCCAGAACGAAAGATGCTTTACCAGCTTCACGTTCAGAATCGATGAACTTGTTGCGAGCAACGAAAGTAGCGATACCCATACCGATAGCTGGCACCATACCGGCAGCCATAACAGCAGCCATTGGCAGGCTAGGAACGTTAGGGTTAGAAGCCAACAGACCAGTACCGAATACATACGCTACTTTGTTTACCGGGCCACCCAGGTCGAAACACATCATCGCGCCCAGGATAATACCCAGCAGGATAGCGTTTGCACCAGACATGCCAGTCAGGAAGTCAGTCAGACCTTTCATGATAGAAGCGATTGGTGTACCAACCACATAGATCATCGCCAGACCAGTGATTAAGCTGGCGAACAATGGAATGATCAGAATTGGTTTCAGCGCTTCCATGGTTTGTGGCAGTTTCACGTTGTCAGCAATCGCTTTAGCTGCATAACCAGCGATGAAACCAGCAACGATACCACCTAAGAAACCAGCACCGATTGAGCTTGCCAGCATACCGCCGATCAAACCTGGTGCCAGACCTGGACGGTCAGCGATAGAGAACGCGATGAAACCAGCCATAACTGGAACCATCAGAGCAAACGCAGATGCACCACCGATTTTCATCAGTGCAGCAGCCATAGTGCCTTCTTCTTTAAATGCTTCGATACCGAACACGAAAGACAGTGCGATCAACAGACCACCAGCAACCACGATTGGCAGCATGTGTGATACACCGGTCATCAAGTGTTTGTAAACGCCTGGCAGTTCAGCTTTACCTGAAGAACCAGAAGAGGCACCAGAAGCATTGCCTTTGAATACAGTTTCGTTAGCCAGAGCATGGTCCATTTCCTGAGCGGTTTTTTTCAGGGCTGCGCCAGTGCTGGTTTTGTACAGTTTTTTGCCCGCGAAACGGGACAGATCCAATTCGATATCGGCAGCGATGATAACAATATCAGCCTGCGCGATTTCGTCAGCGGTCAGTGCGTTTTTAGCACCAACAGAGCCGCGAGTTTCGACTTTGATCCAGTAACCACGTTTTTTTGCCTCTTCTTCCAGTGCTTCGGCAGCCATAAAAGTATGGGCAACCCCTGTTGGACAGGCGGTTATAGCAACGATACGTTTGCTCATGGGGGACACCTTGGGTTTCTCTTGGGTTTGCTGAGAAGCAACCGCTGCGGCTGACGTCACTGTCGCTGCTGCGGCTGCCGTTTGTAGGAAAGCTTTTGCGTCCGGAATTGCATCGCTAACATCGGCCTGATAAACACGTTTGCCGGTAAAGCGATTAATGTCGATATTGTTACCTGCGATAACGACCAGATCAGCAGAGCTGATTTCATCAACGGTCAGTAATTTTGCAGGTTCAACGCTGTTATGACATTCAACAACGGCATTCCAACCCAGGGAGGCAGCCGCTTTTTCCAGAAGACCTGCGGCGATAACACTGTTGGCAATGCCACTCGGACAAGAGGTGACAATTACAATATTCATAAGTTTATTCCTTAACTTAATCTTTTAACGTCAATACGGGCCATCATGTCGGCCAGTTGCTGTTTATTCGGAACACCCACACCAATTTGGGTAACAGCCAGTGCAGAAACGGCGGAGGCAAGGCGCAGGATTTGTTCTTTATCCATACCTTGGCTTAAACCCCAGGCAAAGCCTGCCACCATGGAATCACCGGCACCCACGGTGCTGACTACTTCCATACGCGGCGGTTTAGCCGACCACCATTCGTTATCTGCCAGCCACAGCACACCATCCGGACCACGGGAAATCACCACGTTGGTGATGCCAGCAGCACGCAGTTTTTCTGCTTCAGCACGCAAATCTGCTTCAGTATCCAGAGGACGACCCGCCCATTCAGCCAGTTCAACTTCATTTGGCTTAATGAGGAACGGTTTAGCTTCCAGACCTTTAACCAGCGCATGTTTACTGCTATCGAACAGCACTTTCGCACCCTTCTGTTGCAGTTTTGCGATCAGGTCGCGACTGGCTTCTGCAGTAATACCGCGTGGCAAACTACCTGCCATCACAATGTATTCATACTGGTCTGCCTGACGTAACAGACGAGCTTCATATTCTTTCAGCTCATCGTCTGCGACCGCTACACCTGGGAAGTTCAGATCGGTGACTTCACCGTTCTCTTCCACCATTTTGACGTTAATACGGGTATCGCCCGGTACAGCCATGAAGTGATCTTTAATGCCACATTGAGCAAACAGATCACGGAAAGCCTGCTGGTTGCCGGCACCTAAGATGCCAGACACTGCGACATCAGCACCCAGATCACGCAAGACGCGCGCAACATTGATGCCTTTACCTGCCGGATGCAGACTGCCTGATTTGACCACATTAACGCTGCCAACCTGGATCTGGTCGATATGACCAGTTAAATCCAGAGCAGGGTTAAGGGTCACAGTCAGCAAAGGCTTACTCATGACCGGCTCCTTCGCCTAAACCATCGGCGATAGACTGACCAATTTTGCTGATCGCTTGCTGTGCATCATCGCCTTTCGCGATAAATTGCAGACGGTGGCCGCTCTTCACGCCTAAGCTCACGATTTTCATTAAGCTCTTCGCGTTAACAGATTTGCCATCGCCATCCAGGTTGGCAACCCAGATCTCGCTTTGGAATTCTTTTGCTACTTTCACCAGTGTCGCGCTTGGACGAGCATGCAAACCATGCGGATTGGTGATGGTGAATACGCCTTCCAGACCTTCGATTGGTTTTTCGGTCAGCAGTTTCACCGCTTTCATGCTGTCGGCAGCCCACAGCTGAGCAACATTTTGCTCGCTGATCATGTCAACCAGACGTTCTAATACTGGTTTATGCAGCGCATCTTGTGCCGCAATCAACAACAAACCTTGTACTGGTTGGCCGGCATGCTGAAATGGCACAACAGGACGAACCAAAGAAACCGCAGTACGTTTTACACCCACATTAGTGCGTGCCAGCCACAGACCCTGACCCATCCATACCGGTGATGAGGCCTGAACGGTTGCAACTGCGTTGTCATCGATCGCGCCAGTGTTTTGCAGCAATGCACAGGCTGCTGATTGCAGACCCAGAATATCTTGTGCAGATGCTTGCAGTTGGATCGTGCTGTTATCTAACAACAGGGTTGGTGTTGGTTTTTGACCGCTCAGCAATTTGGCTAAGTCGGCAGTGCTGTTACAGCGTTTCAGGTAATCAGCAACCGAGTCATCTGCCAGCACGCGGGTCAGCTGACGCAGAATACCCAGATGTTCATCTGAACGTGCAGCAATACCAATAACTACGTGTGCAATCTGACCATCGCCCCAGTTAACACCGTCGGCGAAATGTAATACGCGAACACCAGTCTGTTTAACCTGTTCACGGGTATCCGTTGTTCCATGAGGAATGGCAATGCCATTACCCAGATAGGTAGAGTTCTGAGTTTCACGACGCAACATACCATCAACGTATGGCGCTTCGATTAACCCGGCATCAACCATTTTCTGTGCCACCATACGAATCGCGTTTTGCTTATCGTCGGCTTTGGCCCCCAATTGAATATCTTGTTCCGCCAGTGTCAGCATGGCGTGTACCTCTCTTATAGTTGTGTCAGATATAAAAGTAGAACAAATCGTAGAACTCAATCGATTCACTCACACCCTATTCTGATCCATTTGTTGCAACTTTGGGTAGCAAGTTTGCAACTCTCATTTGCCAAAAAGTAGATTAATCGTTTCAGTTCATATGCTGTATCGTTTCAGCTAGATATTCAAGAGCTGGTTATTGTATAATCACCAGTAATTTGATGTGGTGCACATTTACGGCAGCAAAAATGATGAATGGGGGTCGCATGAAGCTTGAAGAGATCGCGCGCCTGGCAGGGGTATCTCGTACCACTGCAAGCTATGTAGTGAACGGTAAAGCTGAACAACATCGCATCAGTGAAAAAACCCGCGAACGGGTGATGGCGGTCGTCAATCAGTATAACTATAAACCGGATCAGGCGGCGACAGCACTGCGATTAGGCAGTAGCCGACTGTTTGGTTTTATTTTACCTGATCTGGAAAATACCAGTTACGCACGCTTAGCTAAGTTGCTGGAAGCGGGTGCGCGCGAGCATGGCTTTCAGCTGATCATCACCTGTTCGGATGATAATCCTGATACCGAAAAATCGCTGGCAGAAATGCTGACCTCACGTCGAATTGATGCGTTGCTCGTATCCACAGTATTAGATCCGTATAACGATTTTTACCCTCGGTTACAGCAAAAAGGCTTGCCGGTGATCGCCATCGACCGTGCACTGGATGATGAAAAATTTGCCTCGGTGATCAGTGAAGATCTCGATGGTGCGATCAAACTGACCAATTCGTTATTATCGCCGTTGCCAGCCAGTATCGGTTTATTAGGTGCCGTACCAGAGTTAGGCATATCACATGAACGTGAGCGCGGATTCCGTGCTGCATTGCGTTCCGTGGATATGCCGGCTGAACCGTTGATTGCCTATGGCGAGCATTTTAGCCGTAGCGAAGGTGCACGCATTTGTGCCGATTGGATTGCCCGTGGCGTGATGCCGGAAGCACTGGTCACCACCTCGTATGTGTTGTTGGAAGGTGTTCTGGATACATTACGGGAATATCCGGAATTGATGCAGAAATTACGATTGGCTACTTTTGGTGACAATCAGCTGCTGGATTTCCTACCAGTGGATGTGAATGCGTTGCCGCAGCAGTTTTCGTTAATCGCTGAACGAGCGCTGGCGTTGGCGCTGGCGGCCACAGAACATAATTATACCCCAGGGATTGAGGTGATTCCGCGTCGCCTGAAAGTGCGTAGTCATGCCGGGTAGGTGGTGTATTTTGCAGCGCAAAAGCAGGCAATTGCCGTAATTTTATTCTGAACAGTACAGGTATGGAGCGTAACATGAAAATAGCAATGGCCAGTGACCATGCAGGTTTTTCTCTGAAAGAAGAGATCAAAGCATATCTGCAAAGCCAGGGACACGAAGTATTGGATTTTGGTGCTCACAGTGAAGATGCCTGTGACCTGCCGGATTCTGTTTACCCTGCCTCGCTGGCGGTCGGTGAAGGTAAAGCCGATCGCGGTATTTTTGTCGATGGTGTCGGTTACGGCAGCGCGATGATTGCCAACAAAATCTACGGTGTGTATGCCGCGGTCTGTCAGGATCCGTTCTGTGCCAATCTGGCCCGTTCACACTCTGATACCAACGTATTGTGTATCGGCGGCAAGATCATCGGAACCGATAAATTCTTCGGCATCTACCACCAACGCTTCGCGGAATGCATCGTTTCCGCCAAACACCACTTCAAAGCGCGGATAATCCACATCGCTCATCAATATGAGACGTGATTCCGGGTTTTCGCCCAAAAAGCTCTGAGGTTTTGTCGAGGTCTCTAACTGGAATCGTTTCAGGTAGTAGAATTTTTGCTCGGCATCATACAAAGCCACCGACCAAACCTTGTGCGGATCAAACTTTTCGATCACCAGAATGTCTTTTTCGTAGTGATTATTCAGATCAAAATTGCTGGTGTAATAATCGCCTTTGCTCGAAACCACCAATATCGAATCTTCACTTTGAAATTCGCCAAGGAATTCTCCGCGGTTGTCGTAATTCAGACGCAGCACATCGCGGTCGAACCAAACCTGGCGACCACCAAGCGTGGAGCCTCCTTTTTGTTTCAGTGCTATTTTGTGTACATCGTTTTTAGTCAGAATATTTCCCATCGACTGACGACCTTTGATGGCTATGTCGCTGAAATCTTTTTCAAAAACAAGCTTGTTCAGTCGTGGTTTTGGTTTTAGCGTCACCCGGATAACTTCGGCTTCGGCATTCGGGTTGGAGGTGAAATAAACCACCTTCGATCCGGCTGTACCTTGGGTAATATCGTATTCTTTGTCGCGGGTAATTCCGTTCACGGCAAAACGTTTGATGTAATACGGCCCGACTTTTCCATCCCGATAAATAGCATTGTAAATGGTTCGTTTGTCGCTTCTTTTTGAACACAGCCACATGTAGAATTGTTTTTCCCGACAAAAATCTTATCGGCCACTTTTTACAACTTTGTATCTTCCGTCTTTGAAGAAAATAATAATATCATCAATGTCAGAGCAGTTGCAAACGAATTCGTCTTTTTTCAATGCTGAGCCGATAAAACCCTCATCCCTGTTGACGTAAAGTTTTTCGTTGGCTTCCACCACTTTTGCTGCTACGATGGTTTCAAAGTTGCGAATCTCGGTGTAACGCGGAAAATCTTTTCCGTATTTAGCTTTCAACCCTTCGTACCAAGCAATGGTATAATCTACCAAATGAGCCAGGTTATAGTCAATTTCATCAATTTTTTTCTGAATAGCCAATAAAGTATCGTTCGCTTTGTCTGTATCAAACTTGGTGATACGCATCATCTTTATCTCGAGAAGCTTTAAGAAATCTTCGCGGGTAATTTCGCGAATAAATCTTTCTTGAAAGGCTCCAACCGTTTGTCTATATGTGCAATAACGGCATCCTGAGATGTGCTGTCTTCGAATCCTTTGTCCTTGTAAATCCGGTTTTCGATAAATATTTTTTCGAGCGAAGTGAAGAAAAGTTGCTCTTGCAACTCCGCTTTCTGAATCTCCAATTCGAGTTTTAGCAATTCCATGGTATGCTGACAGCTAATGCGTAACATTTCACTGACACCACAAAACCGTGGTTTGTTATCGTGAATAACACAGCAGTTTGGAGAAATGCTGAGTTCACAGTCGGTAAATGCATACAGTGCATCTATCGTTTTATCAGACGAAGAACCAGGGAGCAAATGAACAAGAATTTCCACAGTGGCAGACGTATTATCATCTACTTTACGGATTTTAATCTTGCCTTTATCGCTGGCTTTGATGATCGATTCAATCAATTTGGATGTGTTGGATCCAAATGGAATTTCGGTAATTACCAAAGTCTTATTGTCCAGTTTGCTTATCTTGGCACGGATTTTTACCACACCACCTCGTTCTCCATCGTTGTAACGACTCACATCGATGGAACCGCCGGTCTGAAAATCGGGATACAGTACAAACTCCTCGCCGCGCAAATGAGCTATACAAGCATCGAGTAATTCGTTGAAATTATGAGGCAGAATTTTGGAGTTTAACCCCACGGCAATCCCTTCAACACCTTGAGCCAGAAGCAAAGGAAATTTCACCGGTAAGGTAACCGGTTCTTTGTTTCTGCCGTCGTACGAAGCTTTCCATTCGGTTGTTTTCGGGTTGAAAACCGTTTCGAGCGCAAATTTCGATAAGCGGGCTTCGATGTAACGAGGAGCTGCAGCTCCGTCGCCGGTTAGTATGTTTCCCCAGTTTCCCTGACAGTCAATGAGCAGGTCTTTTTGTCCGAGCTGTACCAATGCATCGCCAATGGAAGCATCCCCGTGTGGGTGAAACTGCATGGTGTGCCCCACGATGTTTGCCACTTTGTTGTAACGACCATCGTCCAACCGTTTCATGGAGTGCAGGATGCGCCGTTGAACGGGTTTCAGTCCATCGTAAATGTCCGGCACGGCACGTTCCAGAATTACATACGATGCATAGTCCAAAAACCAGTTTTGGTACATGCCTGAGAGGTGATGCTTTACAACATCATCGCTTATTTTAGGAACTTTATAAGTGGAATGCGCAGCAGATTCGGCGTCATCAACGATTTCTCCCGCTGCATCCGTCATTTTGTTTTCTTCATTTTCTGTTTCAATAATTTCGTCTGTGCTCATGTAGTGGGTAGGGTTATTAGTTACAAGTTTCGGAATAAGTCCATTCAACTAGATTATAATTGATTCAAACTCCTCGAAACGATTGTATTTTTTATAATTCAATCCACAAAAATACAAAAAAAATAGTAACTTTGCAGTTCTTTTTTGACAACAATTTTAAAGATTATGTGTCAAAAAACTCAATTTTCGTAACTAATAACTTGTAACTCGTAATAGAATAAATATGGCTTCACAAGAAGATGTTTTTAAAAAATTAATTGCACACTGCAAAGAATACGGTTTTGTATTCCCTTCGAGCGAAATTTATGATGGATTGGCTGCTGTGTATGACTATGGTCAAAACGGAGTGGAACTTAAAAACAACATCAAAAAATATTGGTGGGATAGCATGGTGCTGCTACACGAAAATGTGGTTGGGCTCGATGCTGCTATTTTTATGCACCCAACTACATGGAAAGCTTCCGGTCACGTTGATGCATTCAACGATCCGTTGATTGACAACAAAGACAGTAAAAAACGTTATCGTGCTGACGTCTTGATCGAAGATTTATTGGCAAAATGCGATGATAAAATCAACAAGGAAGTAGAAAAAGCTGCCAAACGTTTTGGCGAAAGTTTCGATGAAGCTGTGTTCCGCTCAACCAACGAACGTGTGATGGAACATCAGGCAAAACGGGATGAAATTCACGGCCGTTTTGTAAAAGCTTTGAACGACAATGATCTTGTTGAATTGAAAGCCATAATTGAAGATTACGAAGTTGTTTGCCCGGTAAGCGGAACCAAAAACTGGACCGATGTTCGTCAGTTCAACCTGATGTTCTCTACCGAAATGGGATCAACTGCCGATGGAGCTTTGAAAATTTACCTTCGTCCGGAAACGGCTCAGGGTATTTTTGTGAATTTCTTGAATGTGCAGAAAACTGGCCGTATGAAAATTCCATTTGGTATAGCTCAAATTGGTAAAGCATTCCGTAACGAAATTGTTGCCCGTCAGTTTATTTTCCGTATGCGCGAATTTGAACAAATGGAAATGCAATTCTTTGTTCGTCCGGGTGAAGAAATGAAATGGTTCGAACATTGGAAAGAATTCCGTCTGAAATGGCACAAAGCACTTGGGCTCGGAGACCAAAAATATCGTTTCCACGATCACGACAAATTGGCTCACTATGCTAATGCCGCTACCGATATTGAATTTGAATTGCCTTTCGGTTTCAAAGAAATTGAAGGTATTCATTCGCGTACCGACTTTGATTTAAGCAGTCATGAAAAATTCTCAGGAAAAACATTAAGTATTTTGATCCTGAATTAAATCAATCTTATACTCCATACGTAATTGAAACTTCAATTGGAGTGGATCGTACGTTCCTTTCTATCATGGCATCTTCGTACAACGAAGAAAACTTGAAAATGGAGAAACCCGCGTGGTGTTGAATCTGCCTCCGGTTTTAGCTCCGGTAAAAGCTTGTATTATGCCGTTGGTGAAAAAAGATGGTCTTCCTGAAAAAGCCCGTGAAATTATGAACGCCCTGAAGTTTGATTTCAAATGCAGTTATGACGAAAAAGACTCGATCGGAAAACGTTACCGCCGTCAGGATGCAGTGGGTACGCCATTCTGTATCACAGTCGACCATGATACTTTGGTTGACAATTGTGTTACCATTCGTTACCGCGACACCATGTTGCAGGAACGCGTTGGTATTGACGATTTGCACAAAATCATTGGTGACTTGGTAAATATGAAAAACCTGTTCAAGAAAATTGTAGGGTAATCAAGGTTATAAACCGAGAGAGCCAGCACTCAACTATAAAAAAGCAGTTATCCAGAAACGGGTAACTGCTTTTGTTTTAAATGTATGAATGGATTTATTCTTCTTCTTTCTTAGTAGCTTCGTATTCTTTGAGCAATTTATCCTGAATATCCATTGGAACGAGTTCGTAGCTTGCAAACTTCATTGAGAATGAAGCCCGACCACCGGTAAGTGAACTAAGAGTGGTTGAATAGGTATTCAATTCCTTTAGTGGAATTTTTGCTGACAGTTTTTCATATCCTTTTTCGCTTTCCATGCCCATAATTACGGCTCGGCGACCTTGCAGGTCACTCATAACATCGCCTAAGCGGTCGGATGGGGCCTGAACTACCACATCATAAACCGGTTCGAGCAGTTTGGGACCGGCTTCTTTAAATGCTTGTGAAAAAGCATGGCGACCAGCCAACCGGAATGAAATTTCATTTGAATCAACCGGATGCATTTTGCCGTCGTATACAATTACCCGCACATCACGGGCATACGAACCTGTAAGCGGTCCTTGTTCCATGCGATCCATAATTCCTTTCATAATAGCCGGCAAAAAACGCGCGTCGATAGAACCGCCGACAATGCTGTTGATAAACACGAGTTTTCCACCCCATTCAAGATCTATGACCTGAGTGTCGCGAACACTGATTTTATATTCCTGACCTCCGAAACGGAACGTGTCTGGCACAGGCATACCCTCGAAATAGGGTTCTACAATCAAATGAACTTCGCCAAACTGACCAGAACCACCCGATTGTTTCTTGTGACGGTAATCGGCACGGGCGTTTTTAGTAATGGTTTCTCGATACGGAATTTTAGGCTCTTTAAAATCGATTAAAATCTTATCGTTGTTCTCAACGCGCCATTTTAGCGTTCGCAAGTGGAATTCGCCCTGACCGTATAAAATGGTTTGTTTCAATTCTTTCGATTGTTCTACCACCCAGGTTGGATCTTCTTCGTGCATGCGTGTAAGAATTTCGCTCAGCTTTTCTTCGTCTGCTTCCGATTTTGCTTTGATAGCACGGCGGAATTTAGGTTCCGGGTATTTAATTTCTTTCAAATCGTATTCGCAACCTTTTGCATTCAG
>Ga0183099_1000338_pt1 | contig 36964 bp, 19 predicted proteins | sample Biomet1_FD_127788 | JGI IMG/M metagenome (GOLD analysis project Ga0183099, IMG submission 127788) | Microbial communities from bioreactor (seeded with anoxic lake sediment) at LBNL, California, USA - Biofuel metagenome 1 | ecosystem: Engineered > Bioreactor > Anaerobic > Unclassified ... | reverse complement strand
CGGTCTGGTGCTCGAAGGTGGCGGTTTCAGAGGAATGTACACCGCCGGAGTATTGGACTCGTTTCTTCAGCATAAGCTCTATTTCAGAATAATGAGGAAGATAGGGATGAAGTTGTCTTTAATCTTTGTTCTTTACTCTTTGCTCTATTTGAATGATAGATTCTAATTTACCCAACGATATCGGTCTGGTGCTCGAAGGTGGCGGTTTCAGAGGAATGTACACCGCCGGAGTATTGGACTCGTTTCTTCAGCATAAGCTCTATTTCAGTTACGTGATCGGTGTATCGGCTGGAGCCGATTACGGCGTATCGTATGTGTCGCGACAGTTTGGGCGCAACCTTGCTGTGAACGAATATGTCTCCGATCCCAACTATTGTAGCTGGTTTCATCTGCTCTCAAAAGGAGAATATTTTAACGAGGACTTTATCTATCGCTATCTGCCGGAACGTCTGGTTCCTTTTGATTACGATGCTTTTGAGTCAAGTGGAGTGATAATGAAGGTAGGTGTGACGGATTGTAACACCGGAAAACCGGTTTTTAAAACCCTCGATGCAACGGATCAAGGCCGTTTTGCAACATTGTTGTCTGCAACATCTTCGCTTCCTCTGATTGCAAAACCGAAGAAAATTGACGATGCGTGGTATATGGATGGTGGCATTGCCGATTCTATTCCGGTCCAACAGGCCTTTGACGATGGCAACAAACGATTAGTAGTGGTAATGACCCGCGACGTTGCTTACCGCAAAGAGCAGGTGAAGTTTCTGGCGTTTTGGAAACGTCATTATCGCCAATATCCACTTCTTGCCGAGGCAATTATTGACCGGGCTGCACAGTACAACCGAACGTTGGACACGATTGCAGAGCTGGAAAAGGAGGGGCGTGTATTTGTAATCCGGCCAACCGAAACACTCCCGGTATCGCGCATGGAAAACAAACCGCGACGTCTCGAAAAGGTGTATCACATAGGACTAGAACACATGCAAGCCGATATTTCACGTTTGAAAGAGTGGATCGGAATTTAATTTGAAAATGTGGGAATTTGAAAATGATAATCTGCACGCTAAAGTTGCGTGGTATAACTTTATAAACAAAACACATGACTATATCTAAAAATTTTAAGCAGGTTGCTGTCTTGCCCCTCTTTTTGCTGGGCGTATCTTCTTTTAGTAGTGCGCAGTCTGTTGATCCTTTGGTGTCGCATATCGATTTAACCGAAACGCCCGGGCACGATTTTTTCCTGTATGCCAATGGAAAATGGTTCAAACAGAATCCTATTCCGGCCAGTGAAACTTCGAATGGTATTTTTCAGATGATTCAGGATACCATTAATGGCCAGATACACGATGTATGCGTGTCGTCGGCCGGGATGAAGAACAGTATGAAAGGAAGTGCCCGTCAGAAAATCGGCGATCTTTTCTTTACCGGAATGGATTCCGTGTCGTTGAACCGGACGGGAATTGCTCCGCTTAAGGCCGATTTGGCCCGGATTAATGAGATTTCCACTATTAACCAGTTGATGACTACGGCAGCTTACCTAAGGACGATCGGTGCCGGTTCTATGTACGGTCTTGCCGTGGGACAGGACGATAAAATAAGCAGCAAACATGCCGTGTTTATCGGTCAGGGAGGATTGAGTCTTCCCGATCGCGAGTACTATTTTGCCACCGATGCCCGTGCTGCCAAAGTGCGTGAAGCGTTTATGACCTATGCACGTAAAATGTTCGGTTTGATGGGTTATGGTGAAGCTCAGGCAAAGGCAGCTGCTGATGAGGTGATGAAACTGGAAACTGCTCTGGCCAGGGTTTCGCGTAAACGCGAGGATACCCGCGACCCGTTGTTGAATTACAACAAAATGATCTTTGCCAAACTCTCGTCCGAAAATCCGGCTTTGGAATTGTCGCAAACACTATCGGTTCTAGGCTTGCATGCGGTCGACAGTATCATTGTGGGTCAGCCTGAATTTGTAACGGCGCTCAACGGTTACATTAAATCCATGCCGTTGTCGACCTGGAAATCGTATCTGAAGTTGCGTTTAATGAGTGCCTATTCCGATTATTTAGATGATAAAACATTTGGAGTTGCTTTTGAATATAGTTCGGCGTTGCGGGGTGTAAAAGAACCCCGTCCCCGATGGAAACGGGTAACGGAAGAGGTAGACGGTTCGTTGGGCGATTTGGTTGGGCAGGTCTATGTAAAAGATTACCTGCCGAAAGGAACCAAAGAGAAATTGATGGAGATCGGTACCGAGATCAAAAAAGTGTATGCCGAACGGATCAAAAATTTGGACTGGATGTCGCCCGAAACAAAAATTAAATCGCTTCACAAGCTGGATGTGATGATAATGAAAGTGGGCTATCCCGACAAATGGAAAGATATGAGTAATTTGCAAATAGACAGAAGTTCGTATGCAGCCAACATGAAACAGGTAGCTCAATGGCATTTCAACTACATGTTATCCAAATATGGCAAACCGGTCGATCGCACCGAATGGGATATGCAACCGCAGACTTATAATGCTTACTATAATCCATCCAACAATGAAATTGTGGTTCCGGGTTGTAACATTATCGTTCCCGGATACGAGCACAAGATGGCCGACGATGCCATTCTTTACTCTATCATCGGTGGATCTACGTTCGGACATGAAATGACACATGGTTTCGACGATCAGGGATCAAAATACGATGCCAACGGTAACCTCTCCAACTGGTGGACGCCGCAGGATAGTGCTCAGTTCTTTACGAAAACAAAGATGATTGTTGCTCAGTTTAATAAGTATGTTGCAGTAGACAGTTTGCATGTAAACGGTGAAATGACGCAGGGCGAAAATATTGCCGATTTGGGTGGTATTGCCATGGGATACGAAGCCTTTAAAAAGACGGCTCAATACAAAAACAATGAGGTAATCGGCGGCGTGAATCCCGACAAACGCTTTTTTCTCGGTTATGCAATGGCCTGGATGGTTAATATTCGTCCCGAAGCACTGGCCAATCAGGTGCGCACCGACGTGCATTCACCCGCTCGTTTCCGTATCAATGGTCCCCTTTCCGATATTGACGCGTTCTACAAAACGTTTGCTATTAAACCGGGCGATGCCATGTGGATACCCGAAGAACAGCGTGTAAAGATCTGGTAATTGCTTGTTTGATAAACCATCGGTAAAGAGCCGGAGTTGGTTTGCTATCTGGATTGATTTAACCTTGAAAAAAATGAGAATACAATTTTTCGTGATGTTTGCCATCGTTAGTAATCTGATGGTTTTCGGACAACAAATGGGGAAGGTAGTCCAGATTAATATTGATGCTCCGTCGATGGCGCATTCTGTTTTGGCCGAACCTACCTCTCAGCCATTGGCAATTTATCTTCCGCCATCGTACGAAAGTAAATTGAAAAAGCACTATCCGGTAGTCTATTTTCTTCCCGGGTATGAAGATACCATTGCAGCTTATACCAAAGGGTATATCAATGACTATTTCTTCGAAAAATCGATGAATAACATGGTTACTCAACGGGGGATGAAAGAGGTGATTATGGTCATCGTAAATGGGTATAATCGGCTTACAGGATGTTTTTACAACAACTCGCCGGTTACCGGTAACTGGGAAGACTTTGTGGTAAAAGAGGTGGTCCGTTACATGGATACCCATTACCGCACCCTTCCTACTGCTCAATCAAGAGCCATTTTGGGCTTGTCGATGGGCGGTTACGGAGCCACTCATTTGTCGATGAAGCACCCCTCCGTTTTTTCAATTGGGGTTGGCGAATGTTCTGGGCTGGCCAATCCTACAGGCATTATGAAAACCTCGCTTTTTATTGACAAAAATGTTATTAAGCGGGTCATCTCCATACGCAATGAACTGGCAAAATATCCAAGGAAAGAGGCACATCAAAAATATCTTGATACGATTCAATATTTCAAGAAAAAAGATTGGGTAACGGTTTTTTCTTTTGCTTATGGATCGGCTTTTGCTCCCGATACCACCATGAATGCACCGTACTGTCAATATCCGTTTTCGTACAACGAGCACAATGAGTTGGTGATGGATACGGCAATTTTCAAACGATACGAACGAGGGTTCGGAAACTTGAGAGCTAAAGTGACGCAATACAAGAAAAACCTAAAGAAGCTCAAAGGGTACGGTATCGATTATGGCACAAGTGATTACTTTCGGTGGATTATTGATGGCAATATGTATTATGACAGTTTGCTCACAGCCGAAGGGATTCCTCATCGGTTGTGGACGAATAATGGTGGGCATGGCGATCAGCATCGGTTGCGGGCGGAGAATGTTTTGCTGCCCTATATCAATTCCCTTTTAACGTACGACACGCCGCATCTTAGCAACCAAGCAACCATCAATCACTTGGCGTGTGCCGGACAAGTATCGCAACCGACCATCGATTACGCCACCAAGACCATAACGATTGCGTTTCAGCCGGGCGCAAAACTCACTTCGCTAAATCCAGCCATTTCTGTCTCTGCCGGAGCGCGTATTTTACCTGCTGCAAATACCGCAATTGATTTGTCGGGAGGTACGGCAACTTATGTAGTTACTTCTGAGAATGGAGCTGTTATATCGAAATGGGTTATTAAAGTGAAGATGCAGGAGGCCACAGGCGCGAAGACTACGCCTTTAAAAAAGGAGAGTTGAACTGTTCCTGTTTGCCGATACGTTCGGTAAAATCAGTTCTTGCTCAATCGTCTGGCTTTTTCTCTTAAATTTAGTAACTTTGTCCTTGTAAAATGGTTGTGGCATTTTCGATGAAAACGCGCAACATATAGAGTATTCATACAGATAATAATTGCCGTGTCAGAAATTACATCCTTAGTTCGAAAAAACATTCTGTCGCTCAAGCCTTACTCATGCGCCCGCGACGAATTCAAAGGTGAAGCCGAAGCTTACCTCGATGCAAACGAGAATCCGTTGAACTATCCGTACAACCGTTATCCGGATCCGTTGCAATGGTCAGTCAAAGAACGTATTGCTGCGATTAAAGGTATCCATCCCAGACAGGTATTCCTGGGCAACGGTAGCGACGAAGCCATTGACCTGGTATTTCGTGTTTTCTGTGAACCGCGTCAGGACAACGTGGTGGCTATCGATCCTACCTATGGCATGTATCAGGTGAGTGCCGATATCAATGATGTGGAGTACCGCAAGGTAAGCCTCAATGCCGACTACTCGCTCGATGCGCAGCGTGTGTTTGATGCCACCGATGTGCATACGAAAGTTATTTTCCTTTGCTCTCCCAATAATCCGACAGCCAACCTGCTTAATCGTAAAGAACTGTTGAAAATTGTGGACGGGTTTGCCGGTATCACGGTGATCGACGAAGCCTATATCGATTTCTCGTCGGAACCAAGTTGGTTGAAAGTGTTGGATCGATATCCGCGTTTAATTGTGCTGCAAACATTCTCGAAGGCATGGGGTCTGGCCGGTGTGCGTCTGGGAATGGCATTTGCCTCCGAAGAAATTATTGGTTTGTATAACAAAGTAAAATACCCCTACAATATCAACGTGCTGACACAACGACTGGTACTCGACGAACTGGAACAAGACGACCGCAAAGCGGAATGGGTGAGCCTGTTGTTGAAGGAACGCACCCGGTTAATTGAGGCGTTGAAGCAATTCGATATGGTGGAGAAGGTATTTCCTACCGATGCCAATTTTATCTTGGTGAAAGTACCCGATGCCAATGCCGTGTACCGTTATTTAGTAGACCAAAGCATCATTGTGCGGAACCGCAACACGGTTTCTTTGTGCGAGGGTTGTCTCCGTATTACGGTTGGTGTGGAGTCGGAAAATGAGTTACTGCTGAAGGCTCTGACGGCATACAAGGCGTGATTCTTTTGAAAAAACTCTTGGAGAAATCGTAAAAAAGTGTACCTTTGCATTCGCAAATCGACCAAGGAAAGCTGCCAGAGTGGTCGAATGGGCCGCACTCGAAATGCGGTGTACGGGTAACTGTACCGGGGGTTCGAATCCCTCGCTTTCCGCAAACCCTCCGGACTCTATTGAGTCCGGAGGGTTTGTTTTATGGCCAGTATTGTCAACTAGAAAAAATGAGATATGTAGCAATCAAAACCAATAAAAAAGCAGACAATAAATATCAAAAATCATTCTATTAGACTTAGTGACTTTTTATCTGGACAAAGTTACTAAGTCCATAGAGATATTTTTAAGATACAAATTAAATCCAATCTTTCAAACGAGCTTGCGGTGGATGTAGAAAACATAGCTATTATGTATATGCAACATTGTGCACCTATATTTGTCATACTATAGTGGTGTTTGTAATTGGATTATAAGGTATCTTTGTTTGTCGTATATTTTTATACTTTTATATTTGAGCGAAGCTGTGCTATGAAAAATACTATACATAAATGTTTTGTATTAGTTGTTATCTTGTTCTCTTGTCTTCCAGTTGGAGGGCAGTCTTCCTACCTATTTCATCATCTGCAAACAAGTGACGGACTATCAAATAGTCATATAAATGCTATTTTAAAAGATAGTTATGGATTTCTTTGGATTGGAACCGAGTCTGGGCTGAACAGATATGATGGCTATGGTTTTAAGGTATATTCTATGCGTCCGAATGTCCCGAATACCCTTTTGACCAATGATATTGTCGGCTTAAGCGAAGATGGACTTGGAAATATCTGGATAGATCTCGGATTCTGTTATATGGTATACAATCGGGATAAAGATTGTTTCATTTCTAATATTCCTAATTTTTTACGTCGATTATCTATTGTTGTTGATCATAATTACAAAATATACATAGACAAAAATCGGGACATATGGGTATTAACCAACCGGAAGATGTTTTATCTTGACACAAAAAGGAAAGCATTGAAAGAGTTTCGGATAAAAATGGGTAAGGCATCCCTATCTTCCATACATATTAGTGACGATATAGAAAATCTTTATTTGATTGATGGAGATGGACTTTTGAACCAAATTGCCAAGAAAAATGGATGCCTCACTCCTATTGTATTACCTAAAACTATCCGCGCTGAGATATTGAACCACTCTAATGTAATTTATGCCGATAGTTATAATGGTTTGTGGCTTTATTCGAATAAATCAGAACTGGTTTATTATAGGGAAAATATGAGCCCAACATGGAAGAAGATCAACTTGTTTTCGGCAATCAATACGCAAACCAATATTGTGCAGAGTATTTTTGATGATGAAAATGGGCACGTTTGGATAGGAACCGATCATAAAGGCGCATTTTTATATGACCGGTATAAAGGCACAATAACGAATATTCATCATGATCCGAGTTTGTACACAACTATTTCATCGAACAATGTGGATTGTATTTATCGGGATAATACCGGAACTATGTGGTTGGGACATTATAAAAACGGAATTTCCTGTTTTAATGAAAGTTTTCAATATCTTGTAAACATTCAATTTGCGGAATGCCGAGATATTAATGCAATATTGGAGGATAAAAAAGGGAATATCTGGTTTGGTACAGATGGCAATGGGTTGTTTGTGAAGAATGCTGCCACGAATGCGATACGCCAGTTTCAGATGCCTAATTGGGTGATAGTTACTTTACTTGAAGATAGACAAGGCAGAATCTGGATCGGTACATACCAAAACGGACTTTTTTGCTATGAGAACGGAAGAATTACTCAGTTCACTGTGAAAAATAGCGAATTATCGGATAACGATGTCTGGGATCTACAAGAGGATACGTATGGAAAGTTATGGGTGGCACCATTGGGAGGTAAAGTTCAGAGGTTAAATCCCGATACAAAAAAATTTGAGGCACTTGACAGTCCGAATACTGAAGTTGATAATCCTCAGAATATATATTATGCAGGAGGAGAGATCTTATATGTCGGAACTTCTTATGGCCTCTGTGTGAAAAATGTTATTAGTGGCAAGAAAACAGTATGTCTTGGAAATAGTCGAGGTAATCAGCAATTCAAGCAACAATTTATTTCAGCAATTTATAAAGATAGAAGAGGAATCTTGTGGCTTGGGCATTCACAAGGTATGACTGCCTGGGACTTGAAAAAAGACACTCTTTATTATATTGATAAAGAGAGTGGATTATGCGATAATATCATCCGTGGAATTGTTGAAGATAGTTACGGGAATCTTGTGGTTACTACCAGTAATGGATTGTCAATTTTATCTGTCGAAAAAGATAAGTATGGTTGTTTTGCATTTGCTTGCAGAAATTTTTCTGTTAAAGATGGGTTGAAAGACAATTATTTCAATAGCCATTCTATTTGTAAATTACGAAACGGGATTGTTTTGATGGGAGGAACGGATGGATATACCCTTATCAATTCCAATAAAATAGCCGAGAAAAATCAACCGCTTGCCAAAATTATATTTACTGGATTGAAAGTGGGGAATAAAGTTATTCAAGTCGATTCTATCTATAACGGGCATAAGATTCTGGAACATTCGTTGGAGCAGATATCAATGCTTACTTTTAACTACGATGACAAATTAATCACATTATACTTTACTACAGGCGACTTATTGACAGCAGACAAAGTCAAGTATATGTATCAGTTAGAAGGGTTCAGTAACCAATGGCTACCAACGCATGATAATAAAATTGAATTTTCGACTCTTCCTCCGGGTACATATCGGTTGCTGATTAAAGCATGTAACAGTGACGGAATTTGGAATGATAATCCTACTATTCTCACCATTAGAGTAAAACTTCCGATATATTTGTCCTGGTGGGCAATCATTTTGTATATTTTAATAGCTGGAATGTTGGTCCTATATTCAATTAGGCGGACTAAACGGCTTAATTATAATAAATTACAACAACAAAAATTACAATTGGAACACGAACAGGCTATATATCTGAATGAAACGAAACTAAAATTCTTTACTAATATCAGTCATGACCTACGAACTCCCCTTACTCTCATAACAACACCTATTCAAATTTTATTAGATGAGATAACGGATGAAAAATTGCATAAGATATTGCGAACTATGCATAAAAATGCCGAACAGTTAATGCAACAGATAAATTCTCTGTTAGATTTTAGAAAATTGGATGTCGGAGCCGAAACACTGCATCTTAAAACCGGAAATCTGGTTCCTTTCATCGAAGAAATATATGCTTCTTTTCAAATTTATGCTACTGATCAGAAGATTAGCTTTACTTTTGAAAGAGAAGTAGAGCGGTTATTAGTGCAATTTGATCGGGATAAGGTAAAAAAAATAATAATCAATTTACTATCAAACGCATTCAAATATACGCCGGACGGAGGAAGCATTACTGTTCGTATTTATCAGCAGAACGATAACGCGTGTGTAAGCATTGTTGATACAGGTTCGGGCATTAGTGATGCCGAAAAAAAACATGTTTTCGAACGGTTTTATCAGGCAGCTCAAAAACAGGAAAAGACAGGGAGTGGTATTGGCTTACACATTGTAAATGAATATGTTCATATGCATGGAGGCATCGTTTCGGTTGCCGATAATCAACCGAAAGGTAGCATATTCACATTTACTCTACCAGTTATAGAAGCTAATATATCCGAAGAACCTGTAGAGAATATGGCGGATGAAAACGAGAGTGTTAGTTTTCTGGATGATACCGAAACTGTTGCAAAGCCGGTATTGTTGTTTGTTGATGATAACAAAGATTTATGTGACTTCATGACCGATAATTACGCTGATGAATATATTGTTTTGATAGCTCATAATGGGCAGGAGGCTCTTGATTTGCTTAATACGAACGATGTCAATGTTGTGGTGAGTGATGTAATAATGCCAGTGATGAATGGGACCGAGCTTTGCAAGCAGATAAAGACGAATATTTTATGGTCTCATATCCCGGTTATTCTGTTGACAGCTCGTACCACAGAAGAATCTCAGATGGAAGGATTGGAATTGGGGGCTGATGATTATATAACTAAACCATTCAATTTTAGTATATTAAAGCTTAGGATTCGAAAGCTTGTTGAGTGGACGAAGAAATGCCATGTGGCTTTTAGTCAAAAAATGGATGTTTCTCCTAGTGAAATTACTATAACTTCTTTGGATCAACAGCTGATGGAAAAAGCAATCCGGGTGGTAGAGGAGAATATCAGTGACCCTGAATTTTCCGTGGAGGCGCTTGGTATTGCCGTGGGGATGAGCCGTAGTCATCTATATAAGAAATTGATGCATATTACAGGTAAAGGTCCGGCAGAATTTATACGTACCGTTCGTCTAAAACGAGGTCGTCAATTATTGAAAAAAAGCCAATTGCAAATAGCCGAAATTGCATATTCCGTAGGATTTAATTCACCGAAAATATTCACCAAGAACTTTCGCATTGAATTTGGCGTCTCTCCTTCCGAATATTTACGTAGCTTGAATCAACCAACGCAAACCGAATAGTATTTGATTTTACGATAACCAAGAGGCTGTCTCAATTTTTATTGAGGCAGCCTCTTTTGTTTCACCTAAATTGTATCTATAACCACCTGTCTGTAAGGAGCATATGTTAGTTTTGGTTTCATATACTTTGAGCATGCAATGTCCTTATATCCAATGTCTATTTCCTGTTTTAGTGTGTTTCTACACAGTTTGATTGTCAAATTGTGAGTGCGATATTTAAATATTGGCAGGATGAAAATGCAACAAATAGAGTAGTTATCTAAAACAAAATGATACCAAGGCTCTGTAAAAATGGGGATACTTTTGTGCTGAAGATTTACGTGAATCTTTTGTGTTGAGTATTGGGCAAAATCGAGTCAAAGTTTCTTATTGTAATAAAAATTGGGTATTAGTTGATAATAACGAGTACAGGCTGATTGTCCTGATTGCAAAGGAGCAATCAGCCTATTACATTTTAGGTTGGTGAAGGTCTTACTCTATGATACCATGTATAATTACCATATCTGTTTTTCGTTCAAAAAAGGTTGATGTTGAATCACACTTATCAGTTGCTTCTTCAATTTTCTCTTTTTCGCCAGAGGGTGGGGCACTGGCAGCGGGAATAATATGTAACGATGAATGGGGAGTAAGTAATACTACGCTGTGGATGCACAACCATACTGAACTTGATTGACAAACTCTAAATACCATTATTGCAAACAATAATAAAAACCGAACTACTATCTAATCGAAAAAATAAATAAATTGATTCAAATGAAAGCAAACCGCGTTATTGTAGCCGCATTTGTATGCTTGATGATTATTCCTGTTGTGGGGATGAATCGGAAACATAAAAAACAAGAAATTCCGGAACGAATGATCAGTGTCGATTTTAATCAGGCTGTTGGGTCGATGAATACGATGTATAAACAATGCGTAGGAGCCGGACGAGCAAACGAAGGTCTACGAGCTGACTGGCAACAACAACTGGCACACATCAAAAAAGAGTGCGATTTCAAGTATATTCGTATGCATGGCTTGTTGACCGACGATATGGCGGTGTATGCCGAAGACGAGAAAGGAAATCCTCAATATAATTATCAGTATGTCGATGTTTTGTTCGATTATCTGTTGAATATTGGTATCAAACCCTTTGTGGAATTGGGTTTCATGCCTGCAGCCTTAGCCAGTGGTAAGCAAACCATTTTCTGGTGGAGAGGTAACGTAACTCCTCCGAAAGACTACAAAAAGTGGAGTGATCTCATCAAAAATATGACGCAGCATTTTACCGAGCGCTACGGTGTTGACGAAGTCAAAACATGGTATTTTGAGGTATGGAATGAGCCGAATCTGTCTCCCGGTTTCTGGACAGGAACTCAGGACGACTATTTCAAACTGTATAAATACTCGGTAGAGGCAGTTAAGAGTGTTAACCTGTCTTACAAAGTGGGCGGCCCAGGGACGGCAGGAGCAGCCTGGGTGCCCGATATGATAAATTTTTGTGATAAAAATAATCTTCCGCTTGACTTCATTAGTACTCATTCCTATGGCGTCTCTCAGGGTTATCTTGACGAATATGGCCATTCGGGAACCGTGCTGAGTAAAGATCCTATGGCAGTAAGCGGAGATGTGCTAAACTCACGCAAGCAGATTGCAGAATCGTCTATGCCTAATCTTGAGCTGCATTATACCGAATGGAGTGCATCGTATACTCCTGCCGATCCCATACATGACAGTTATCACGAGGCCGCCTACATTCTGGAGAAAATTAAGCAAGTAGGGAGAGCTGCCAATTCAATGTCTTACTGGGTATTTACCGATATCTTTGAAGAACCGGGTCCCCGCTACACTCCTTTTCATGGAGGATTTGGTCTACTTACCATTCAAGGCATTCCTAAATCGGCTTTTTATTCCTATCAATTTATGAATCGTCTTGGTAATACAGAGTTGGAGAATGCAGATACACGCTCATGGACATGTAAAGACGAACACGGCGGTGTTCAAGTATTATTGTGGGATTTTACTAATACGTTGCCGGATTCAGCCAACAATCAGGCCTATTATATCAAGGACTTGCCAGCCAAATCGAAGGGGAAAGCAAAAATCAGTCTGTCAAACATGCCCGAAGGAACATATGGATTGGCAATTTATAAAGTAGGTTATCGGGTTAATGATGCTTATACCGGATATGTGGATATGGGACGTCCTAGTCAACTCAACCGGCAGCAAGTAGAAATACTGAAAAAACAAAATGACGGGGCTCCCGTTTTGACAGATGTTATTAATATCAAGGCCGATGGTCGTTATTTAAAAGAACTCGATCTGCGGGAAAATGATGTTTATTTATTGAAGGTGATTAAACGATAGCCGGTATCGTATCATTTTGTTTAGGAATAATTTTGATGGAGGTTCAATACAATTTTAGATTTGCCTAAGATAGTATTGAACCTTGCATTCCTTTGGTGTTATCAATTTTTTGAATGCTTTCTCGGGCTGAAATGGCGGAAGATGGATATTTAAATGTCTGATAAGTTGTTAAATATATGACAAGTCGTACCCTCCAGTGTCTGTCTTTTAATAAACATGATAATGTTCTATAAATTAAAATGTTCCAGCGGTCAATGCAAATATTACAATCATCAAAAGAGTTTCCAAAAATCATTACAGCACCGAATCTTTTATCCGATAGAAATTTGTACATATAGATATATTTAAGATATTTTTCGTAGAAATTGTTTTTAATACAGTAAATTTCAGTATTTTTGCCTTGAATTTCCACGATAAAGAAATTTGTTAACGGTTTGTTGCCATATAGTAAGATTGTAATAATGGTTCAATTGTGTAATCCGTTTTCATTTTTTTTGATTCCAAACGCAAGCCTTTCTTAAATCTATATTGTTTATATGTTCTGCCATTTTAAAACACATGAAGAATGAAGGAGCAAGCCTTTCTTCCTATTACGCCACAGTCGTTTCGCAAGTTGTTTGACTTGTATTACGAGTCATTGTGTGCTTCTCTCAACTACTACACAAGAGATGAAGCTGCCATTGAGGAGATTGTGCAGGAGGTGTTTGTGAATTTGTGGGAGGCACGCGATCAGGTTCAGATAGAGCATATTAAAACGTATCTTTTCTCGGCTGCTCGTTACAGAGCCTTGAATTATCTCCGAGACAAGCAGCGCCAGATGGAAATTCTTGAAAATTGGGCAAAAGAAGAAAAGGAACAAAATCAAAGCCGAGAAGTGATAGATATGGACGAAATGTTGCCTCATCTTCAAAAAGCGATTGAAAGTCTTCCCGAAAAATGTCGCTCTATTTTTGAATTGAGCAGGCAAGAACACCTCACCTATAAACAAATTGCCGACAAGAACAATATTTCTATTAAGACAGTGGAAAGCCAAATGAGTATTGCGTTGAAAAAAATCAGAGAGTATTTTGCCAATCTTAATCACTGTGGATAAAGCTTAATGCCAAACCGTCTTGTTTCCTTTTGTAAAAAAAACTTCCAATCGTATCTTACAAAGAACCTATTTATACGCTTTGCGTTTTAAATAATATCGATTTGTCAAAAAAAAAAATCAAATCTTTTTAGGGGTATTTTTAATTACAAGTGTCTATATAGATGTTAGTTTTTCTGAAACCTTTACAAAAAGGTTTGGATAACCCAAATTTATCTAATGGACACGCCTTATAATCTGATACTTAAATTTATCAACAACGAATGTTCTGTCGACGAAGTGCAAACTCTGGTTGCATGGAGACAAGCATCGCCTTCTAATGAGGTTACGTATCAAGAGCTGTTGAATACATGGCGTATCATAGAACCAGCTACAAAATATGTCATTATTCCCAGTAAGCAGAAAGTCTGGGATAATATCCAGTCTCATCTTCAGGACACAGAAGAAGAATTTGAAGTTTCTTCATATTCCCGCAAAAACATCTATGCTGTTGCTTTTGCTGCAGCATCCATTGCTCTCATCTTAGGGGTCGTATTTACCTTTTTTTTCGTTTACAAGTCTCCAACGCCGGTAACCTATGCCCAGTTTGAGACTCCCAAGGGCGATAAATCTCAAATGATTTTACCCGATGGTACCAAAGTGTGGCTCAATTCGGGGTCTCAACTCACTTACGGTAGCGATTATAATCAAAAAACACGTACTGTTCAACTGAATGGAGAAGCATTTTTTGATGTAGTGAAAAATCCGAAATATCCGTTTATCGTAAAAAATGGAGATGTGAATGTGAAAGTGTTAGGGACTGCTTTTGATGTAAGTGCTTATTTTGAAGATAATTGCATTTCAGTATCTCTTCTTCGAGGAGTTGTGAGTGTTGAATCGGCGATAGATCATAGTCGATTGGCATTGTTATCCCCGAATGAAAAAGTGATGGTTAACAAGGCAAATCTTCTTTGCAAGGTAACGAAATGCGATGCACTCACCGAGAGCATCTGGATGAATAATAAGCTACGCTTTGAAGGGACATCGGCAGATACTCTCTTCAAGCAGCTCAATCGTTGGTACGGGGTTAACTTTATAATAGGGAAAACGCCACACAATACACGCTATTGGTTGACGTTGAAAAGTGAATCGTTGACGGAGACCTTACAACTTATAAATAAAATAACGCCTATTGGGTACGTAATTAAAGGAGAGGAGGTTATGGTAAGTTATAAATAAAAGAGCATAGCGAACGGCCATTCACTATGCTCTGAACAAAACAGACAAGTTATTTCTTCAATCAACATTGTTTCTCTTTATAACAAAGAGGGAAATGTTTGTTGTCATTTTGTATCTACAAAAGTATAGAAAAAAAACGACACTTGTATATCTTGCTAAAGATTTGAAAATGTGTTTGTTATTTTATTTTTTCTCTTTTCTGCAAAAAGCGACAAACCTTCTTTTTACTTGGAATTTATCATTGGTTATCTTGTATATATGTTTATTTATAAGCATTTTGCGATTTATAGTAACGTAAAAATCAAAAGGACGGCAACAAATGTCATAATTGTACACAGTAAAATTGTACCAACCGATTTTACTGATTCGATCAAAAACACAGTTGGTATTACTTGTTCAATATTAAAATTTTAATCACATGAAGAAACAAATCGTTTTAATCGTAGCGTTTCTGTCAATGTTTGGTATCACTTTTGCACAAACCGCCAAACTTGATCTATCGCTCAAAAATGTTACGCTAAAGGAATGTCTTGCAACTATTGAAAAAAACTGCGACTATACCTTTATGTATGACAACTCGATTGATGTTAATCAACGGGTAAGTGTAAATGCGAAACAAGAGAGTCTCTCTGTTATTCTGCACAAAGTGTTTGACCACACAAATATTCGGTACGAAATTGTGGGAAAACAAATTGTACTCAAGGAGAAGACGGCTCCATCACAAACATCAGGAGGAATCTCGGGAAACGTAAAAGATACGCAAAACATGCCGCTTATCGGTGCCGCGGTCGCCGTTAAGGGATCTACTCATGGCACTATTACCGATGTGAACGGAAACTATACTTTGCCTGATGTCAGCAAAAATAGTGTGATTCGCGTATCTTACATAGGTTACACTACAAAAGACATAACAGTTACATCATCCGTAGTCAATGTGACACTCTTCGAAGATACCAAACAAATGGAAGAAGTCGTGGTGGTTGGATACGGAGTCCAAAAGAAAAAATTGGTAACAGGTGCTACTGTATCACTAAAGGGTGAAGATCTTCAGAAGCTAAATACTACCAATGCCTTACAGGCCATGCAAGGACAAACGGCCGGTGTGAACATTACATCCACTTCCGGACAACCAGGTGGAGGCATTAAGGTAAATATCCGTGGTGCGGGAACCATTGGGAATTCAAGCCCAACTTATGTGGTTGACGGCGTAATTACCAGCGATATTACTTACCTGAACAATGCTGATATTGCAGCTATAGATGTGTTGAAAGATGCAGCATCTTGTGCTATTTACGGTGTAAATGGTGCAAACGGTGTCGTTCTGATAACGACTCGTAGCGGAAGTCTTGGTTCTGGCGGTGCTGCCAAGGGACATATCTCTTTTGATTCTTACTATGGACTCCAAAATGTTGCTCATAACGTTCATTTGTTGAATGCCCGCGAATATGCAACCATGGTCAACGAAGCTGCTGCAAACTCTGGAAAATATCCCTATTTTAGTCAAAGCCAGATTGCCTCTATGGGTTCGGGAACAAATTGGATGAATGAGATGCTTTCTAAAGATGTCCCAACTCAAAACTATAATATTGCAGCTAATGGAGGTAATAATGCCTCAATCTATTCGCTGGCCTTTTCATACACGCAACAAGGTGGTATTGTTGGCGGAACAGATTTGTCTGACTATCAACGTTACAACTTTCGTGCTAATACAGAGCACAAAATGTATGGCGATTTTATGAAACTCGGTGAGCATTTGACTTATTCTCATGTTAATCAAAAAGGTATTCAGGATGGGGGCATATATGGCAATGCTTTGCGTAGTGCTTTGTCTACATCTTCATTATTACCCATGTACGATACCAATGGGAAATATGTAAACAGTTCAAATTACACAATACCGTATTATTCAGATGGGTCACTTGTAAATCAAGCTTGGAATAACACCGAATCTAATCCGTATGCCATGATGCAATACAACAATCAGAATGAAACTAAATCGGATAAATTACTGGGTGATGTATATGTTGATTTTCAACCTATTAAAAATTTGAAAATAAAATCTACATTTGGACTTGAATATAATGGTAGTAGCCGTCATAGTTATAGACCAATTTATGCTCTTTCAGCTTATGATACGAATACTTCTGAAACAATTACGCAAAATGCTTCGTCAAATTATACATGGAACTGGGATAATACCATCAACTATCTGTTCAAAATTAAAAATCATAGCTTCGATTTATTGGCGGGTAATTCCATTCGTAAATATCAGGGGAGTTATCTAAATGGATCCAATCAGGGTTCTACACTATTCGGAGATCTTACACATGCCTACTTAAGCAATTCTACAATTACATCAGTGGCATCTTCGACAGATAAACAGTTGATAACAAATACCATAAGTTTGGGAGGTAATGCTAATGCGGTGGTTTCTCATCAATCATTTTTCGGTCGTGTTAATTACAACTATAATGAAACTTATATGGCCAGTTTGGTTTTCAGAGCCGATGGGTCTACCAATTTTGCCAAAGGTAATCAATGGGGATATTTCCCGTCAGTGTCTGCCGGTTGGGTAATTTCGAATGAAAGCTGGATGGCTCCAACAAAAAAATGGATGGATTTTCTAAAACTTCGTGGTAGCTGGGGTACAAATGGAAACGACAATATTGCCACCACATTTGCGTACGAATCGCTTATCACGTTGTCGAATGCTACATACAACATTGGAGGAACTGATGTTGCCGGTTCTTATCCTTCAACCCTGGGAACATCAAATTTGAAATGGGAGACTTCACAACAGCTTGATCTTGGTTTTGATGCACGTTTCCTGAATGGCAAACTGAATGCCAATTTCGACTGGTACAAGAAAACCACGAAAGATTGGTTGGTACAGGCTCCTGTTTATGGGATTACAGGTGTAGCTACGAATCCCTACATCAATGGAGGAAATGTTTCTAACACTGGTGTTGAACTTCAATTATCGTATAATGATAAAATAGGGAAAGACTTCAAGTATACTATTACAGGTACTTATACTTATAACAAAAATAATGTTACTAACATACCCACTTCGGATGGGATTATTCATGGTGGTACCAATATCTTATTCAATAATGCTCCTGAGTTTTACAGAGCAGAATCCGGTCATCCTATCGGATATTTCTGGGGGTATAAAACTGCCGGAATTTTCCAGAATGAGGATCAAATTAAACGTTACGTCAATAGTAACGGTGCCGAATTACAGCCAGATGCCAAACCTGGGGATGTTGTGTTAGTCGATTCTAATCAAGATGGCAAGATTGATGCTACTGACAAAACAGATATAGGAGATCCCAATCCTCATCATTTGTTTGGATTGAACCTTTCTTGTGCGTATAAGAATTTTGATTTCTCGGTAACTGGTAGCGGCGTTGCAGGAAATAAAATTGCACAGGGATACCGAAATACAGCCAGCCGTTTTGGTAACTGGACAAGTGCCGTTTTTGAACGTTGGCATGGAGAAGGAACATCCAATACGATGCCCCGGGTAACGGAAGACAACCACAACTGGACTGAGTTTTCCGACTTATATCTTCAAAAAGGAGATTATTTTAGAATATCCAACATAACGCTTGGTTATGATTTCTCTAAGCTAATTAATTGTAAGTATATCAGTCAGTGCCGTCTCTATCTATCTGCTGAAAATCTTTATACTTTTACAAAATACGATGGCATGGATCCTGAAGTTGGCTTTACTCCTCAATCGGGTGTTTATCAATTTGGACAGGGTGTTGATGTCGGTTTTTATCCCCGTCCTCGTATCTATATGATTGGTCTGAATGTTAAATTCTAAATGCAATAATTACATGAAAACATATAAATTATTTATAGCAGCAGCTGTTGCGTTGGTCACTCTCGGATCGTGCAGCAATTTTCTTACAACCGAACTTACAGATAAAAAAACCGATGCCAGTTATTATAAAACACCGTCGGATGCTTACACTGCTTTGGTGGGTTGTTATAACGGGCTCAATTTGATTTGGAATCCCGGAGTTGCTTTTCCTGTTGTTTCCGAAGTATTTTCCGATAATTGTTTTGGTGGAACCGGAAGTTCTGATGGATTTGGTTATCAATTGCTCGACCAATTTAACCCAAAATTGTCAACTTCGGATAAAGATATTTTCGAAAGTGCTTGGAAGGCTTATTATCAGGCTATTTATCGATGCAATGTATTACTGAGTAAGCTCGATCAGGTTGATTGGGGAACACAGACGGCTCTTCGTGCGCAATATGAAGCTGAAGCTAAATTTATACGCGCTACTTTATATTTCGATTTGGCTCGATTGTTTGAAAAAGTTCCTTTGTTAACAACTCCGACAAAAGATAATGTTCCTCAGTCGGATGCAGAAACTATGTATAAGCAGATTATGACTGATTTACGATTTGCTGTCACAAATATACCTTCTCAGGACTATTCAAAAACACCTTCGGGGCGGGTGACAAAGTGGGCTGCTGAATCTATGCTAGCTCGCGTCTATCTCTTTTATTCCGGTTATTACGGGGTTTCAGAGATTGGTGGAGAAACCGCAGCAACTGCTTTAGCAGCTGTTGAAGATGTGATTCAGTATAGCAAACATGATTTAGTTTCCGACTACAACACATTGTGGCCTGCAGCTTCAATTTCCAAAGGGGTGACTTATGTTGGAGAAGATAATAAAGAAGTAGTATTTGCTATTAAATACACAGGTAACGGTGATTATAACGGAAATATTACAGGCAACGGATGGATGATAATGACCGGTATGCGAGAACAAAGTGTTTATCCCTATGGATACGGCTGGGGTGCTTGTACTGTTGACCCAAAATTGATTGCACAGTTCGATAAAGCCAAAGACAGTCGTTTCTTTGCCTCTATTACATCCATAACTGATGAAAATTTAGCTTTTACCAAGTCGGCTAGCAATCGTGAATATACAGGATATTTCATGAAAAAATATAGTCCGCTTTGCGATAAAGACAACAATACATTACCTAACGTTAACTATAGTATTGCCCAAAGCCAAGATTATTTCGTCATTCGTTATTCGGATGTTTTGTTGATGGCCGCAGAGCTTGGAAGTCCTAATGCTGCAAGTTATTATAACAAAGTGCATCAACGAGCTATTCCGACGGCCACAGCAGTGACATCGGTTACCAAAGCTGATATCCTGGCAGAACGACGTCTTGAATTTACAGGTGAAGGTGTCCGTTATTGGGATGTATTGCGTCAGGGACTTCAAACGGCAGCAACAACCATTGCCAACAACACTACGCTGTCCATATCAACAGGCTCACCTTCGGCCTCTAAGATCATTTCAAATATTACAGCAACCAGAGGCTTTCAACAAATTCCAAACAATCAGATTACGCTTTCGGCCGGAGTGTTGAAACAAAATGCTGGATGGTGAGAATTATTAATCTTCTAATAACATATCGATATGAAAAATAGAATCAATATATTGCTTCCTTTCTTTGGATTACTGCTGATGCTTATGGCATGTACTCCCGAAGATCATGAACTTGGAGCTCTTTTAGATAAAAGTGCATTGAAATTTACCGTTGCTCCGTCAAGTACAAACCCAAATAATATTGTCTTGACGAGTTTAACTCCCAATCTTACGCCAGTGTGGATTACCCCCATCGGCACATCTATAAAGGGAAAAGATACAGTCAATCTTGCTTTCCCGGGGACGTATAAATTTGTATATGGTGTGGAGAGTGACGGCGGACTTGTGCAAGCAGATACCGTTTCTGTTACTATCAACACGTTAGATCAAAGCGCATTGACAGATCCGATGTGGATTAATCTTACCGGAGGGTACGGACAATCGAAAACCTGGAAATTGGATGTCAATGCGGATGGAACGAGTAAGTATTTTAACGGACCTGTATATTTTTCTACTGCAAATTATAGCGGAGAATGGCCAGCCGCATGGTATTCCTGGATAATGCCAGCTGGAGATTACGGTACCATGACGTTTGACTTGAAGGGCGACGCCCACTTCAGCTCGAATAACCCTATGTTATCAACTTCAGCTTCCGGTAAATTTATGTTATACACAGATAAAAAGCAGTTGTCAACCTTTGGCGCGCAAGTAGTGCATGACAATTCGCAAGGAGGGCAAGTGGCAAACTGGACTACAAAGCTAACTGTCAGATCGCTTACGGCAAATACTTTACAGCTTGTGGCCATAAGAAATGATGGACAATGGTTAACGTACAACTATATTTCTTTGGATTATTACAATTCGCATTAATTGGAAACATCATAGGTTAAATTGAGGCTGATTGCTACGAGAAACCGGATGCAATCGGTCTCGTTTGAGGATTATTTAGATTGTATTGATAATTATTAAGGAATTGCGTCGTATTATGTAAGGCGAAAAAGATTTGTGTACAAATAGCCATGCAATGCGAGAAGAATCTTTGATTACATGGTCAATTATAAAAGAAGTTGTTGAGAAACAACTTCTTTTTCTTAGTAGAGTATAGAACCATAATGTTGCACTTTCTTTGCTTATCTGTAATAATCTACATCGAATATCCATACTAAAGCCAAAAGAGACCTGACAGAATCAGGTATGATTTGTAAATTTGGCATGTTGATTGCAAATATGATATACTAACCCAATATGAAGAAAAAAAATTTTCTAATACCTGTTTTGAGCTTTATGCTGCTTGGTGTGGCACAAGCTCAGAACATTCTTACACTCACAAATAGTCAAGAACAAAAAATTCAATCGCTCATTAAAAAAATGACTTTGCAGGAAAAAGTCGGTCTTTTACATGCAAATTCCAAATTTTATGTTTCTGGTATTAAGCGACTGGGTATTCCTGAATGGGCTCTGTCTGACGGTCCTCACGGTGTACGTGCGGAGATAAACCGTCACAATTGGGCTTATGCGGGTTGGACAAATGATTCATCGACCTGTTTTCCACCAGGAACAGCTCTAGCGGCTAGCTGGAATCCAAAACTGTCTTATGAACGTGGACTTGTGTTGGGTGAAGAGGCTCGCTATCGTAAAAAAGACATATTACTTGGCCCTGCGATCAATATTATCCGATCGCCTCTTTGCGGGCGAAACTTCGAATATATGAGTGAGGACCCATTCTTAATCTCATCGATGTCTGTTCCTTATATTCAGGCATTACAGTCGAAAGATGTTGCGGCAAGTGTGAAACACTGGTTGGCCAATAATCAGGAAGACCACCGCACAAGTGTAGATGTTTCAATGAGTGAACGCGCTTTACGTGAAATTTACTTACCTGGATTTAAGTCTTCCATTGTTGATGGCGGGGCATACACTGTTATGGCAGCCTACAATAAGTTTCGTGGTGATTGGTGTTCCGAAAACGAATACCTTGACCGTGAAATATTGCGAAAAGAATTTGGTTTCAAAGGTGTGCTGATGACCGACTGGGATGCGGCGCATAGTACCGTAAAAGCTGCTATGGCAGGACTTGACTTAGAAATGGGTACGGATAAAAAAGGCTACAATGAGTGGTATTTTGCTAATCCGTTGATTAAAGCGGTCGAAGCCGGGATGGTACCTATGAAAGTAGTTGATGAAAAAGTGGCAAACGTGTTACGCGTGATGTTGAAGACAAAAATGGTGGAAGATAAAAACCGAGAGAAAGGTGCAATGAATACTCTTGCACATCAGCAAGCTGCCTATTATTCGGCTGTCGAAGCTGCTGTATTACTGCAAAATAAGGATAATCTATTGCCATTCGATTTCAATAAATTGAAATCAGTTGCCGTGATTGGTGATAATGCTACCAGAAAGCATTGTGGCGGAGGGTTGAGTTCTGAAATCAAAGCACTATACGAAATTACTCCACTCGAAGCAATACAAAGTAAATTCGGTAAAAACATTTCAATTAACTTCGCCCAAGGATATAAAAAACAATCGTCGTTTAAAGAAGGGAGCAATATAGGTCAGTCGAATACCGACAGCGTTGATTGGAAATTAATAGATGAGGCCGTTGAAGCTGCTCGAAAATCAGATGTTGCCATCATCTTTGGCGGATTGAATCATGATTTCGATAGCGAGTCGTTTGATAGGCAGCACATGAGGTTGCCCTACGGTCAGGAAACCTTGATTCGTGAAGTTGCAAAAGTTAATCCGAATACTGTAGTAGTGATCATTGCCGGTTCTCCACTTGAACTGGGAGGGATCGTAAATCGGGTACCTTCTATCCTGTGGGCATGGTATGGTGGGATGGAAGCGGGTAATGCCGTGGCTGATATATTGAGTGGAAAAACTAACCCATCTGGAAAAATGCCATTCACACTGCCAGTTTCATTAGGTCAATCTCCGGCGCATGCTTTGGGAAATTTTCCTGGTCGTAATCAGACGGTCAACTACGAAGAAGATATTCTGGTGGGTTACCGTTGGTTTGATACGAAGAAAATTGTACCGCAGTTTGCTTTCGGATCTGGTCTCTCGTATACCGCTTTTGAAATCTCAGATTTGAATACAGATAAAGTCGTTTATGGCAAAGAGGATCAGATTCGTGTGAAATTCAACGTGAAGAATACTGGTGTGCGTTCTGGTGCCGAGGTAGTTCAGCTTTATGTGAGCGATCCTGTTTGTTCGGTGATGCGTCCGGCAAAAGAGTTGAAAGCTTTCGAAAAGGTATTTTTGCAACCAGGTGAGTCAAAGACTGTGGATTGGAATGTGAAAGTTGCCGATTTGGCCTTTTACGATGAAGCTAAAAAAGGATGGAATGTTGAAGCTGGAGATTTTATCCTGCAGTTGGGCAATGCATCGGATAACATTGTTCAGAAATTGAAAATAACCGTCAAATAGGACACTAACAAATAATCTGGAGAACCAGAAAAACTGGTAAAGATGGAAATCGGAAGATGTGTCTTCCGATGGGTTACCCACTGTATCGAATTGATAAGGAGTTGGGTATTGCTCAAACATAAGCATTGTTGTTTTACGAACCAATAAATTAGCCAAAGTGACTATTGATCGTTTAACCTTAAAAATCAACGAAATTTACAAATGAGGAACATTAGGGTCTTACTGCTATTTGCAATTATATTATTGTTTAGTTGCGTATTGAACGCTCAAAGATTATATGTAGGCGCCAATTATCATCCGCACGATGATAAGAATATTGAAAAAATCAAGAATGATATTCAATTGATGAAAGCGGCAGGATTTAGTGTTGTCCGTATGGGACACCTAGCTTGGGATAGCTACGAACCTTCGGAGGGCCAGTTTGACTTTGAATGGTTCGATAAGGTGATGGACATGATGAACGAAGCCGGAATTAAAGTGATTTTGGATATTGCCGTGCATCCTGCCCCTATATGGTTGCACCAGAAATTTCCATCGATAGATGTTGTCAGTGCTACAGGAAACCGATTGTATCCCAATCATCGGTATATGGACGATGCCGGAGACCCCAATTATCAAAAGTACGCGCTTCGATATACTGATATGCTGACAAAAAGATATGCCAAACATCCGGCTTTGTTGGCATTTGGTGTTGATAATGAGTCGGGAGATGGTCCAATTTCTTATTCAGAAACGGTGCGCCTTCGATTTGCAGAATGGTTGCGTAAGAAGTACGGCACGATTGAGGCTCTCAATAACGCATGGGTTACCCAACGCTGGTCGCGCCGGTTGAATCAGTTTGAAGAAGTTGGTTTGCCAACTGAAGGTCAAAAAAACGGTGCACCTGAAAAAATCCTTGATTTCCGCATTTTTGTCTCCGGCGAAGTGAATAATTTTTTGCTTGCCGTTTTGGACAAAGTCAATGCCAATGCGCCTGGAGTCCTGACAAATACGAATGCATGGTACTACAGCCCATTGAAATATATTGATTGGTCTGAAATTGCATATTCGGGTAAAATGATGCGTGAAGGTTGCGGCTTTTATCCGGGAAACTCCCTTACCACAAATTGGGGAGTTATGAATGCGGCATTCGGAATATCAAGAATCCAGTTTGAAAGCACGAATCCATTCTGGTGCAGTGAATTTACCACACACAATGCGGTGCCTAATTCCATTCGCAAATCGGCTTATGCAACCTTGATGTACGGCAATCAAATGGTCTGTGGCTGGACATGGCAAAGTATGGTTGGCGGAGAAGAGCAATACCTGGAAGGAATGCTGGATTGGGATGGAGTTCCTAATCGTAAGTACGAAGAATATAAGAAAATAGCCACCGAATTTAACAAGATAGGAAAATACTTCCCGTACAAACCGCAACCGGAAGTTGGTCTGGCGTTTTCGTTTCCGAGCCAGATAGCAAGTAACGCTTTCCCGGAACAACAGGAAAACCAGCTGCAAGCTTGCTGGAATCTGTTTTACTGGCGCAATATGGATGCCAATGTTGTGGAGATCAGTAAAAGTGCGTTGAAATATAAATTACTGTTTGTGCCCGGTATTACAGTTATGGATAAGCTGACGGCCAATAAAATACGTGAATTTGTTAAGAACGGAGGTGTTGTTATCATGACGAGCAACTCGGCTTTTGTAGACGAAACCGGGAAAGTATTCTCCGATACGCGTCCCGGCTTTCTGGGTGATGTGTTCGGCATCCGGATTGCAAATTTTGAAGAAACTGAGCCTTACAACGAAATATCCCGCAAATCGTATAAAGGTAAAAAGCTTGAACTTACTTATAAAGCGAAGGCGGTTGACACCGAATCGGCACGGTTTGACATTATAGAGCCGAAAGGAGCCGAAGTTATAGGTAGCGTCACAAGTCTGGATAAGGATTATCCCATCATCACCTCGAATAAATACGGTAAAGGTCGCGCTATTTATGTTGGTTTACCGGCTGATGCCAGTGTACTCAATCCATTGCTTGATGAGCTTATAACGCAATTGAACATAAAAAAGGGACCGGAAGTACCATCAGGCGTTATGGCTCGTCAGATTGATAAAAACCATTTCTTGTACCTGAATGTAAGTGGAGAACCCCAAAGAATTTCATTGAAAGGAAAATCCAGAAGTGTTCTGTTTGATAAGGATTATAACGACAGCTTTACCGTTGCACCGTACGAACCTGAATTTATCGAAATAAAATAATAGAGTCTTTTTCTCATAATTTTATTCGAATAAACAGGATTGAAGTGTTTTGCTCGATGTTTAAATAATTGAATAATAGAATGCGATGAAAATGATTTTGCCCTTAATTTGTTTCTTTGTTTTGAATCATGTATGTGGTCAGCAATATCCTTTTCAGAACCCAAAAATTAGTTCTGAGGAACGAGCTACGGATTTAATATCACGACTGACGTTGAAGGAAAAAGCGGCTCTTATGTGTGATGAGTCGGAAGCGATTCCTCGTTTGGGAATCAAAAAGTTCAATTGGTGGAGCGAAGCCTTGCATGGCATACGGTATGGATATAATGTAACCGTTCTCCCTCAGTCTATTGGAATCGCCGCATCTTTTGACGATAAGCTGGTGTATGATGCCTTTACTGCAATTTCTGACGAGTTCAGAGCCAAATACCATGAAGCGCGCAGAAAAGGACTGGAAAATAGTAAATTTCTCAGCTTATCGGTTTGGACTCCCAATGTAAACATTTTTCGTGATCCGCGCTGGGGACGTGGTCAGGAAACGTATGGAGAAGATCCTTTCCTGACTTCCCGGATTGGAGTTGCCGTTGTTAATGGATTACAGGGGACTGCTGACTCTAAATACAAAAAGTTGCTGGCATGTGCCAAGCATTTTGCGGTACACTCGGGCCCCGAATGGAGCAGGCATACCTTAAATATTAACAATGTAAATCCGAGAGACTTATGGGAAACCTACCTTCCTGCATTCAAAGCATTGGTTCAAGAGGCTGATGTGCGTGAAGTGATGTGCGCCTATCAGCGTCTCGATGACGAACCATGCTGCGGTAGCTCCCGTTTGTTGCAAAAAATACTTCGCGACGATTGGGGCTTCAAACACCTTGTGGTTTCGGACTGTGGGGCAATTTCCGATTTTTATAGCACTCATAAGGTTTCCTCTAACGACGTTCTTGCGGCTTCAAAAGCCGTCTTGTCAGGAACTGATGTGGAATGTGGCTGGGGATATGCATTCAATAGATTACCTGATGCCGTCAACAATGGATCGATTGATGAAAGAGAAATCGACAAGAGCCTTACCCGGGTTTTGGAGGGGCGTTTCGATTTGGGAGAAATGGACAATGATTCAATAGTGCCATGGTCGAAAATTCCGATGTCGGTAGTAGATTGCAAACAACACCGGGAATTGGCACTTACAATGGCACAGGAATCAATGGTCTTGCTTCAAAACAAAAACGACATTCTGCCACTTTCCAAGTCAGTAAATGAAATAGCCGTTATTGGCCCTAACGCCGATGATGAACCGATGCTGTTAGGAAATTACAATGGTTTCCCATCTAGTATAACAACCATTTTAAAAGGCGTAAACACAAAACTTCCAGCTACTAAAATATTGTATGATAAAGGATGTGATTTGATTGAAGATAAAATCACACAAAGTGTTTTCGACAACTGTTCGTACGGAGGGAAAACTGGTCTGAAGTCAACTTATTGGAACAACAATGAGTTCAAGGGTGAAGCTGTGGCTGTCGAACAGCTTGCAAGTCCGGTACAATTGACTACTGCCGGTCAAAACCGGTTTAGCCGCGGAGTCAATCTCAAAAACTTCTCAGGAAAATATCAAACCGTTTATCAAGCTGCCAAATCCGAAGATTTAGTAATAAGACTGGAGTTTGCTGGGAAATGCCATGTGGTAGTTAATCATGACACTTTGTTGAATAAAGAAGTGTGGCAAATTGCGCCTATAAGGCTTCCTTTTAAGGTGGAGAAAGGGCAGAAATATAGAATTAAGGTGGGATATTCGGCTATTTACAAAGACATGGATGCCAGCCTGAAATTGACTGTCGGACGCGAAATTCCGGTTGATTATACAGCATTGATTCAATCGCTGAAAGGAATAGATATGGTGATTTTTGTGGGTGGAATTTCGCCAAAACTGGAAGGCGAGGAAATGCCGGTAGAATTTCACGGTTTTAAAGGTGGTGACAGAACCAATATTGAACTTCCTGAATCGCAACGCAAATGTTTGCAAGCATTGAAAACAGCCCGAAAGAAAGTGATATTCGTAAACTGCTCAGGTTCGGCTATTGCTTTGACTCCAGAAACAGAAAGTTGTGATGCCATTCTTCAGGCGTGGTATGGCGGACAATCCGGCGGGCAGGCTGTTGCCGATGTCTTGTTTGGCGACTATAACCCATCGGGAAAACTTCCAGTGACCTTCTATAAGAATTCGGACAAACTGGGCGATTTTGAAGATTATTCGATGAAAGGGCGCACTTACCGTTTCACTGACGATCTGCTTTTCCCCTTTGGATATGGGTTAAGTTATACTACGTTTAAAATTGGAGAAGGAAAATTGAGCAAAACTACAATCAAAACGGATGAATCAATTCAGTTGACTACTCCGATAACGAATGCCGGCAAACGAACTGGAGTTGAAGTTGTACAGGTATATGTACGTAAAGTGAATGACATTGAAGGACCTTTGAAAACATTACGTGGATATAAACGCATTGAAATTCCGGCAGGAAAAACGCAACAAGTTACCGTAGACCTGAGTCCTTCTTCTTTTGAATTTTTTGATTGGAAACAACGGAAAATGACAGTAACTCCGGGTGAATATGAAGTTTTATATGGGAATAATTCAGACTCTCAAAATCTGAAAACGATAAAAATTACAATTCTATAAACCAACAATAATTAAAAATATGCATACACCATTCAAACGTTACTGCAAAACAATGGAATTGCGTAACGATCCTTCATTAATTGAAGCATATAAAAAAGCACATGCCAAAGGAGCGTCATGGCCTGAAATAACTCAGGGTATGAAAGAAGTCGGGATTACCGACATGGAAATCTATCTGCTGGGAACAAAACTTTTTATGATTATGGATACGATTGCCGACTTCGACCATGACAAAGCAATGGGCGAACTTGCATTGAAGCCGCGCCAAAGCGAATGGGAAGCATACATGTCACAGTTTCAGAATGCTTCGGTAGAAGCTTCGGCCGACCAAAAATGGCAATTGATGGAGCAAATTTATAAGATGGATGAATAAATAAAACAAGAAATACGACCTTTGAACTGTCAAGGTTCACAATCAAAACACATAAACAATAAATTTCCGAATATGATGAAGCAAATATTTTGCGCGATTGCATTTTTTGTTCTTACAATGAGCATTGAGGCTCAGGTAAAAGCTCCGGCTCTATGTGGCCCGGTTCCATCGGAGAATCAGATAAAGTGGCAGGAAATGGAACGATACGCATTTATCCATTTTTCGCTGAATACTTACACCGACCAGTCGTGGGGATTTGGAAATGAAAATGTCAAATTATTTAATCCTGAAAAGGCAGATTGTCGGCAATGGGCGCGTATTTGCAAAGAGGCCGGTATGAAGGGAGTTATTATTACAGCTAAACATCACTGTGGCTTTTGCTTGTGGCCATCGAAATATACCGAATATTCGGTAAAAAATGCTCCATGGAAAAACGGGAAAGGCGATATGGTACGCGAAATGGCAGATGCCTGTAAAGAGTATGGACTGAAACTCGGAATTTACCTATCTCCTTGGGATAGGAATAGTAAAGACTATGGAAAGCCAGAGTATATTACTTATTTTCGAAATCAGTTGACAGAGTTATTAACCAATTACGGCGAAATTTTTGAAGTTTGGTTTGATGGGGCCAATGGTGGTAATGGCTATTATGGAGGAGCGAACGATACCCGTACGATCGACCGTACAACCTATTACGACTGGAAGAATACGTATGCGCTTATCCATAAATTACAACCAAAATGTGTGATCTGGAACGATGGCGGCGATCGTGGTGACCTTCGCTGGGTAGGGACGGAAGAAGGGTCTGTTGGAGAAACCAACTGGAGCCTGTTGAATGCTACCGGTGAAGTGCCCTGGAACATGTTACATTACGGCGTAGAAAACGGCAATGCGTGGGTGGCAGCCGAAGTAAATACTTCCATTCGTCCCGAGTGGTTCTATCATCCGAGCGAAGATAGCAAGGTTAAAACCGTTCCTCAATTGATGGATCTGTACTATAATTCCATCGGACGTAACGGATCCATGTTGCTCAGTTTTCCCATTATGCCCAATGGATTGATACATGCTACCGACGAAAAAAATGCACTTGCATTTGCCAAAGCGGTGAATGAATCGTTTGCCATTAATCAGGCATTGAATAAAAAAGTTTCAGCTTCCAATGTTCGTGGAAAATCAGGTAAATTTACTGCGGCAATGGCAGTCGATGGAAACAAAAACACCTATTGGGCTACCGATGACAATACAAAAGCAGCTTCGTTGACTATTGATTTGGGCAAAGCGACCTTGTTCAATCGCTTTCTGGTACAGGAATATATCCGCTTGGGACAGCGTGTTAAGGCATTCTCCGTTGAAGCACTCGTGAATGGAAGTTGGAAAGTGGTAGCAAAAGCAACTACCATCGGATACAAACGAATATTGCGTTTCCCGGCCGTAAAGGCTACGCAGGTTCGTTTCACTATCACCAATTCAAAATGCAGTCCGGTCATTTCTAATGTCGGTATTTACAATGCTCCTGTTTTTCTCAATGCTCCAGCCATCACCCGTAATCAATCCGGTGATGTCAAGATAAGTACTGATGATATAGGCCCGATTTTTTACTATACTACGGACGGAAGTGAGCCTTCTCCACAGTCCAATTTATATCGGGTACCTTTCTCTGCCGATGGGAAAGTGGAGATAAAAGCGATTGCTTATGATCCGGCTTCGGGGAAAAGCAGTCCTGTAGGAAAGGGAAAATTCGATATTTCGAAAAAAGAGTGGACATTCGTAGGAATAAGCGATGTGGATGCATGTAAAATTATTGACGGATATCCGGCCAGCGTATGGTATCAGCGAGATAAAAAAATGCCCGTTGATTTAGTTCTTGATTTGGGTCGTGTGTATAATATAGGCGGGTTAAAATATCTTCCCGATCAGAATAAATGGAGTTCTGGTGTCATAAATCATTACCGCTTCTATGTTTCGACCGACAACACGGAGTGGAAGCTGGTAAGCGAGGGAGAATTTTCGAACATCAAAAACAATCCTTTGTTACAAATCAAACGGTTTGCATCCGAAAAAGCCCGCTTTGTCAAAATGACGGCTCTGAAAAATACTGCCGGCGACGATGTCGCAGGTTATGCGGAAGTAGATGTGATTACAGAATAATTAATATTTCAGATCTGATTAAAAGTAAATTATGAAGCAGTTGTTGTTTCTGTTGCTGGTTTCAATCTCAGTATTGACGGTACAATCTCAAAATGCTACTCGGTTTTTCCCCGAGAAAAATTTAATTACCACGGGTATTTACTACTATCCCGAACATTGGCCCGAAAACCAATGGGAACGCGATATTAAGAAAATTGCCGACATGGGTTACGAATTCGTCCATTTGGCTGAATTTGCATGGTACAAAATGGAGTATGTAGAAGGAAAATACGATTTTAAATGGCTGGATAGAGTGGTGCAACTTTGCGAAAAGTATCACCTTAAAATTGTGATGTGTACCCCCTCGGCAACTACTCCTGCCTGGATGAGACTGAATTATCCCGAAACTTTCATTATGGATAGCCATTATATCCGGGCCGAAAATGGCACCCGAGGATTAGGTTCGGTAGTAAACGAAAAATACAGGACATTTACAACTCACATTGTAAGCGAAATGGCTAAGCGCTACGGACAAAATAAGGTTGTGATTGGTTGGCAGGTTGATAACGAGCCGCCCGCAATTTCCGACTTCAGCCCTTCTTCCCAGGAGGCATTCCGACTATGGTTGAAAAACAAATACAAGACCATTGATGAGTTAAATGAAGTTTGGGGAGCTGCCTTTTGGAGCCAATGGTTTAGCGATTTCAGTCAGGTGATTATACCAAATACCAATTTGGTAGGCTGGTGGGGCAACAACCCGCACGCATTGCTCGACTTCAAACGTTACGAAGCCGATGCGCAGGCTGATTTCCTCGATTTACAGGCAAGCACACTCCGAAAGTACATTTCAGCACAGCAATATATTACGACCAATTACACGGCCGTATGTACTGGTGCTGATGCCACACGAACTAAAAAACTCGATTTTGCAACTTATACAGCCTATCCTAATGGAGGTACTGACAATATCGGAGAGACGGGATTCCGCTTGGGAAACAGTAGAGTAATTCTTTTTGCTTCCGAACTTTACAAAGCAGTAGGCGGTGTTAGTGGCGTAATGGAAATTCAGCCCGGATCTGTAAATTGGGGAGGCTACAATCCGTTGCTTTTGCCCGGTACTGTGCGTATGTGGCTGTATCACTCTTTTGCTGCTGGTGGAAAATTAGCCTGTTCATATCGTTTTCGCCAGATTTTATACGGCTCGGAGCAATATCATGCCGGAGTTATTAAAACGGATGGCGTGACACTGTCACCTGGTGGAGAGGAGTACATGCAATTTATGAAAGAAACCAAAGAGCTACGGAAGGTTTGTAAACCGGATGCGAAAATGCCCGAAAAATTGGCAACCCGCTCTACCGCTATACTCTGGAATCTGGAAAACAACTGGACGATTGATCGACAGAAGCAAACCTACCAGTGGGATACTTGGAATTATCCCGTCAAATTCCTCGAAATGGCTAAATCGCTGGGTGCGCCGACAGATGTGATTCCTGAAACTGCTGATTTCTCAAAATATAAAGTGCTTATCGTCCCTGCTTATGAATTGGCTGATTCGTCCCTGGTAGAAAAATGGACAGAGTATGTACGTAATGGCGGAAATCTGATCTTGACCTGCCGTACAGCAACCAAAGACCGCAACGGTCATTTCTGGGAAGGTGAATGTGCAGCACCAATTTTGACTTTGATTGGTGCCCATATCAAAGCTACCGATATGCTCTCGGGAAATGCGAAAGGAACAATCGATATGCAAGGTATAACGTATAACTGGAACAACTGGGCCGACCTCCTCGATGCCGATAAGGGAACAGAAGTACTTGCTGTATACAACAATCAGTTTTACAAAGGTAAAGCGGCTGTAGTTCGTCATAAACTGGGAAAAGGTTCGGTTACCTACATCGGTGTCGATACGGATAATTCGAAGTTGGAGAAGGATATTTTGCGTAATACATATCTGAGTGTTGGTGCTACTACCGAAAATTATCCCGAAGGCGTATATGTTTACTGGAGGGATGGATTTTATGTTGCGGTAAACTATTCTTCAACAGACTATAAGATGATTTTACCTGAGTCGACTAAGATATTGGTGGGAGATGCGACTATAAAACCTGCCGGTGTGTTGGTGTGGAATGAATAATTTAAACTGAATAATTATAATAAAGAATGAAACGAATTCCTTTTTTCTTAATGCTCTTTTTGTTTGCAGAAAGTCTGTTTGCAACAATTCCTGTGCAAACCTTGTCGAACGGTATGCGTGTGTTGCCAAAAAACGGGATTGCAAAAACAATCGAAATTTCAGCTATTAATAGCAGGATTATACGTGTGCAAGCACTTCCTACCGCAGAGGTGCCTTCAGCGGCAAGTTTGTGTGTGGTACCCAATGCGGCTACCAAAACTAATTTTCAGGTAGCCACCAATAGTAAATTTGCGTCGTTAACCACCGACGAACTTACCGTAAAAGTATCATTAGCTACTGGCGAAGTTTCGTTTTTCGATAAATCGGGCAAAGCCTTGCTTGAAGAAATGCCTAATGGCAAAAGCTTTAAACCTTTCACCGCTCAAAACGACCATGGCTATACCATGCAGCAAATATTTAAAGGCATGCCGGGCGAAGCTATTTACGGATTGGGACAGCACCAGTCGGATGATTTCAACTATAAAAACAAAAGCGAAGACCTTTTCCAGTACAACACAAAGGTTTCTGTGCCGTTTATTGTGTCAACAGCCAATTATGGAATTCTTTGGGACAACTACTCGCAAAGTAAATATGGTGATCCGCGCGATTACAAAGACTTGAATCAATTTAAACTTTACGATATAGACGGCAAAGAAGGGAGTCTGACTGCAACTTACAATCAAAAAAACAAGCCGTCGATTGTTCGCAAAGAGGATGCAATTGACTATGAAAATCTGAAAACCGTGAAGAAATTTCCTGAAAATTTTGATTTCAATGAAGGCTCAATTGTTTGGGAAGGCTCTATCGTATCGCTGGTTACCGATACCTACAAATTCAGTCTATATTATGCAGGTTACACTAAAGTCTGGATCAATGATTCGTTGGTAGTGCCTGAGCGTTGGCGAACTTCCTGGAATCCAAATACCTTCCGTTTTACCTGCCATTTGAAAAAAGGCAAACGGAACAAACTGAAACTGGAATGGAAACCCGATGGAGGCGTTTCGTACATAGGATTAAAAGCTCTGTCGTTAGGCCCGATTGAGAGAAACGGAAATATCTCTTTCTGGTCCGAAATGGGCGATAAAATCGACTATTATTTCGTAGCAGGTAAAAATATGGACGATGTGATTGCCGGTTACCGTACTCTTACGGGAAAAGCCAGCATTATGCCTAAATGGGCTATGGGTTACTGGCAGAGCCGCGAGCGTTACAAAACGCAGGACGAACTGGTGAACGTAATGTCAGAATACCGTAAACGTAATATACCCATTGATAATATTGTACTCGACTGGAATTACTGGCCCGAAACCCAATGGGGCAGTCACAAGTTTGATTTATCACGTTTTCCGGATGCTAAAGCCATGGTCGATTCTGTTCATGCTCAAAATGGGCATATCATGATTTCAGTTTGGCCTAAGTTCTATGTCAGTACAGAACATTTCAAACAGTTTGAGAAAAATGGTTGGATGTATATGCAAGCGGTGAAAGATAGCGTAAGAGATTGGATTGGTCGTGGCTATGTTGGATCGTTCTATGATGCTTACAGCTCCGATGCACGTAAATTATTTTGGAATCAGATGAAAGATAATTTATACACCAAAGGCTTTGATGCCTGGTGGATGGATGCTTCCGAACCCAATGTCAGGGATTGTACCGATATGGAATATCGTAAGATGCTCTGTGGACCAACGGCTTTGGGTTCTTCGTGGAAATATTTCAATGCGTATGCTTTGGAGAACGCCGATGCTATTTATAACGGACAACGTGAAGCTGATAATAATAAACGGGTATTTCTGTTGACACGCTCGGGCTTTGCCGGTTTGCAACGTTACTCTACAGCAACCTGGAGCGGTGATATTGCTACCCGTTGGGAAGATATGAAAGCACAAATTTCTGCCGGACTGAATTTTGCTATGTCGGGTATTCCTTTCTGGACAATGGATATTGGTGGTTTTTGTGTAGAAAAACGATACGAAGAAGGCCAACGTCTATTCGATAAAACAGGAGTTGAAAATGCAGATCTCAACGAATGGCGCGAATTGAACCTTCGCTGGTTTCAATTTGGATCCTTCTGCCCGCTGTTCCGCAGTCATGGACAGTTTCCTTACCGCGAAATTTATAATCTTGCCCCCGAAAACCATCCCGTATATAAGAGTCTGGTTTATTACGACGAATTGCGTTACCGCTTGATGCCTTATATCTATTCGTTGGCCGGGATGGCTTATCATAAAGATTATACTATTATGCGTTCCTTGGCAATGAGTTACACTTCGGACAAACAAACTTTTGGAGTGGGCGATCAGTTTATGTTCGGACCCGGGATTATGGTTTGTCCGGTGTACAGCTACAAAGCACGTACCAAAGAGGTTTATCTGCCGGCAGGTACGCTGTGGTTCGATTTTTATAGCAATAAACAAATAACAGGTGGTCAGAAGGTAAACGTAGATGCTCCGCTTGAACGTATTCCATTGTTTGTTCCTTCCGGAACTATTTTACCTATTGGTAATGTAATGCAGTATGCCTCTGAAAAAAAAGGGGAAGACATTGAGATTCGTGTTTATCTGGGTAAAGATGGTAAATTTAGTTTGTACGAAGATGAAGGTGAAAATTACAACTATGAAAAAGGAGCTTTCTCTACTATTAGTTTCGAATACAACGAAGCCAATCATCAATTGGTTATCGGCGAGCGTCAGGGAAAATTTCCGGGGATGTTGCTGAATCGTACGTTTCGTATTGTTTCTATTGGACAATCAGTTTCAGAACCTAAAATTATTCGGTACAATGGTTCTGAAGTGAGGGTAAATCTTTGATTAATGGGCTCTATAAAGTCAAAATGACTTCTATATTAAAATAAAACAACAATAATATTCAAAATAATGAAATCGATTGTCCTAACCATAGTTTTGGGGATTTCGTTGATGGGTTCTGCCCAACAAGCGACACCGGTTTACCTAGACGTAAACAAACCGATCGAAGAAAGAGTAACGAATGCTCTTTCACTGATGACTACCGAGGAGAAGGTTGCCCTGTGCCACGCCCAATCCAAATTCAGCTCGATGGGAGTACCCCGGCTGGGTATTCCTGAAGTTTGGACCGACGATGGCCCACACGGCATCCGCGAAGAGGTTTTCTGGGACGAATGGAGCGGAGCCGGCTGGACAAACGACTACTGTACCGCTTTCCCGGCACTGACCTGTCTGGCAGCCTCATTTAATCCGGAACTGTCGCTGCTTTACGGCAAATCGATCGGGGAAGAGGCGCGTTACCGCAACAAAACCGTGTTGCTGGGCCCGGGCGTCAATATTTACCGTACTCCGTTGAACGGCCGTAATTTCGAATACATGGGCGAAGATCCCTACCTGGCATCCCGCATGGTGGTGCCCTATATTCAGGGAGTACAATCTATCGGTGTGGCAGCCTGCGTCAAACATTTTGCGTTGAACAATCAGGAAGAGTGGCGCGGACACATCAATGTAAACGTAAGCGACCGGGCTTTGTACGAA
>Ga0183099_1000337_pt1 | contig 37005 bp, 19 predicted proteins | sample Biomet1_FD_127788 | JGI IMG/M metagenome (GOLD analysis project Ga0183099, IMG submission 127788) | Microbial communities from bioreactor (seeded with anoxic lake sediment) at LBNL, California, USA - Biofuel metagenome 1 | ecosystem: Engineered > Bioreactor > Anaerobic > Unclassified ... | reverse complement strand
CCTGCCAGCACAATAAGAACGCCCTGTCCGAAGATGGTGGCTATACGGTAAAAAGTGCTACGGATACCTACATACAAGGCCTGTTCAGGAACATCAAGTGCCAGCATATAAAACCCATCAGCAGCAATATCATGAGTAGCTGAACTGAATGCTACCAACCAAAATACAGCCAATGTAATTTGAAAGAAGTTCGGCATTGGTATAGTAAAAGCAATACCCGCCAGGCCCGCACCAACTAAAAGTTGCATAGTAACTATCCACCAACGTTTTGTTTTAAGCAAATCTACAAAAGGGCTCCAGAACGGTTTGATAACCCATGGCAAATAAAGCCAGCTGGTATATAAAGCAATATCTGTGTTGGAAATACCTAAACGCTTGTACATAATGACAGATATTGTCATAACTGCTACATAAGGCAATCCTTCAGCAAAGTATAAAGTTGGGATCCACGCCCATGGTGATCTTTTCCTATTTTTCATAATAATGTATTAATATAATTTATCAACCGTTGCTCCAACATAATAGTGCAATAAAATACGATCATACGTAAATCCTTGCTCACCCATTACTGCCGCACCAATTTGGCAAAGACCTACCCCATGCCCCCAGCCGGAGCCGATAAGATTAAACTTTTCGGGTATATTGTTACTTATATTTTCTTTCTCAACGACAAAAGCTGAGCTATAAAGATGAGAAGTAGATAGCGTTCTTCTAATCTCCAATTCCTTGCCAATAGTAAGTGTTCGTTTGCTCCCTACTATTTTTAATTTTACTAATCGGCCGGAAGTTCCGCGTTCAATAGGTATAAGATCAAGAATATCACCATAATCAACACCTGAACGTTTCAATATAAGCTCAGAGAGTTCTTTCTGAGTATAAGAAACTTCCCAACGATAGAAGTTCGTTGTTTCCTGGTCATAATTATTCAAAACCTGAGAAAGAATCTTTTTATCTGTCGTATTACAAAAAGCATCTGGAGAAGTAAGTATCCATTTTTCTGCTTCTGTTTCGTCTGTAAGATCAGGCAGTGGATCATCACTTTTATCGTCACGTAACTTAACCAAATAAGGATGCTTTACATCTTCCCAGCAATATTGGAACTCTTCTACAGCACCACCACAACACTTTGAGAAGCGGGCATCACAAATCTTTGATTCAGACATCAACACTTGTCCGGCTGTTGCTTTCACAGCCTGTTCCACATTTTTAGTAGAAGCACGGGTAATTCCCTGATAACGCTGGCAATGATCATCGGCACAGACGTCAAAGTTCACATGATCTTCCCGGTCGTACCATTTGATGCACTCATCTTTTGTCTGAGAAAACGCAATATATTCCGATTTAGTATCAGCTATTTCTTTATTTTTCTGGATTTGAGCCAGTAACCAGCTCCGAGAAATAACGGCATGTGCCTTCAATAATTCAGTTGAAGCAGTAGCACTCATCTCGGAAGAAATTACACTAACAAGATAATCTTCAACGGAAATTACATTTACGGCCGTAAGCTTGCCGTTCTCTATAATCAGTTTTAACGCACCACGGAAACGTTGATTTTCCTTCCGTTCCCAATGGAAGTTAATGCCAATAGTAACATCAAGCAATTCAAAAGAGTCATCAACACTATCAGTCGGTTCAAACAATAATTCTTCATATACGGAGCCATTCCAAAGAATCTTACCTTCGGAATAAATTGCTGTTTGGCAACCATTGAGAAGTGCACCTTTCCAAAGGTAATTCCCCTGCAATATAAAATCTATTTGTGGTTCAAACATGATCCCCACATTTACTTTAGGCTCTTTCATAGCATTATTTTTAGTTGCTGAAAATTTCTTGTAACTTCACTTCATCTATACAAACTTCTTGTAGGATATCAGTTATATTCCCAACTGAAATTTTTTCAAAATCTTTTTCCAAAGGAGTGATAAAAACACCACCCATATCTACCGCAGCTGGACTAATCAATATATTATCATCGCCTTGAGCTGTATAACAGGAAGGACGGTGCAAGGTACGAGGAAAAATACAGATTACCCATTTATCGGTATCAAACCATGCAAGAATATTCATCATGGGCTCTCCTTCACCCGGTTTAATTTCAAGAGAAGTATAAATTCTCTCGAACAATTTAACCGCGCTCTCTTTTGATTCTGACTCTATAACAAAAGCGCCTCTCAGATATTTGCTAAGAATAAAAAGCTTAGCCGATTGATACTCAAGAACCTCAGATTCTGCAAACATTTTCCATTCTTTCTCAATGGGAAGAAACCCTTTGCTTCCAGCTTGAAAATGGACGTGATCGGGTGCAGAGGCACCACACTTCGGTCCGTTATAGAATATGGTAAACTCATCCAGGTTATATGCCAAATCCAGCATGTCTTCAAATCTGTTCAAGATTCGTTGATCAACATGTTTGTAAGCAGGAATAGTGAGATGCTTAGGGAAAATAGGAAACGGATTAATCAGTATAATATAGTCTTCTCTGAAAGAAAGACCTTTCTGTACAACCGGACGATTCTCTTCACAAAGAAAACATTTTCGTTCCTGTATCGACTTTGAATCAACTTTAGCTGAAGAAGAGACAATGCGGGCAGGATTAAACTGAACGTTAATCTTAAACCGGTCAAAATTAAGTTCTTTTACTCTGACTTGTTTCAGTGCTTCGTAATTATTCCTTGCAAGTTCCCATACATCCAGTTGTTCCTGAAGCAGGCCCATTACTTGTGCAGATGTGACTATTCTTTTCATTTCTTCTTATTTAAAGCTATTCTGGCCTGAAGTTCCCATGTACGAATTCTGTCTTTGTAGGTATTATGACCATTCATTTTAACTACATCCAATGATGCATCTGAATTATCATCCCAACGGCGACACATATATACAACATCGTATACACGGCCAATCTGATATTCCCGTGAAATATTTAATCCTAATGCATAGTCTTCACCATAGCTGGTATTAGGCACCTTGATCTCGCGTAGCACTGGAGTGTAGAAAGCACGTGGAGCACCTAATCCATTAATACGGAGCGCATTGTTTCGTCCATTTTCTGGAGTCCATTCCTTATGGTCAATAATACCCGGAGCTATCATATTCATGTTAAAGTCGGTCATCATATAAGTTCCAACTACCATTGCACAATTTTGCTCATAAAAAGCATCAACCATTTTCTGCAAAGTGTTTTCGTCACTATAAACATCATCACTATCAAGCTGGATAACAAATTTACCACATTTTGAATTATGAACGCCAAAGTTCCAGCAACCACCAATGCCTAAGTCTTGTCGTTCAGGAATCAAATGAATTAACCGTTCATCTGAAGCGAAGTTCTTAATAGCTTCGGTGGTACCATCTGTGGAATGATTATCAACCACAATTAAATTAAACTTGAAATTCGTTTTCTGATTCAAAACTGAACGGATAGCGTCCTCAATGGTGCGGATACGGTTTCTTACTGGTATCAGAACAGATGCTTCAAATTCAAAATTTCCAGCATTAAACTCTATTTTTTTGAAATCAGGAGCAAGATAACCTCCTACTTCTTTTAAATGAGCAACACAAGCTGCTTCCATTTCTATTTGTACACCTCTGTTTTTTGGATCTACATAATCAAAAATCTTTTCGCCGCTTTTGCGTGTATCGTGTTCTACCTCAGAATAAAGGTATTCATTTATATGAACCAAAGAAGCCTTTTGGGATACTTTTAAGCGTAAATCATACAATCCCGCAAATGAATACTCAGTTGCCATTGCATTTACGGCAGCTTTAAGCACGTCCGCTTTATAAAGCAAGACAGAACCAAAATTAAAATCATCCCGCAGACTTCCAGGCTGACAATCAATTACCGGACAAAGATTTCTTGATTCTCCTGTTACCTGGTAATGATCTGCATAAACCATTCCGGCATCAGAATCTTCGGCAATATGTAGCATACGTTCCAATGCAAACATCCCGAGTTCTAATGTTGTATATTTTGTATAGACAAGGCTATAATCAGCATTTGAATGTTCCGCTATCTGGCGGACTGCAGAAGTTGAGTTCAATGATGAAACCAAAAGTTTCTCACAGCCTTCTATCTGCTCTTCCACTTTATCTGTAACAAGTAAATAGATCTTGTTCACTAATTCGCTTGCCTTTAAACTCTGTATAGTCTGCTCTGCTTGTGCAGCTCCCATAAAAGGGATGAAACAATTAATTGAAGTTCTCATATTGGTATCGTATTATTTTTTATAATTGGTTATTATTTTGTTGGGGTTATTGAAGCTCTTAGAATTCCAACTTCACCACTTGTACTTGTAAACACACATTCAGTTGCATTCAATGGAACTACTGTACTAATTAGTGAGTTCCCAATCTTATGTTTCCACAAAAGTTTACCAGACAAAGCATCTAAGGAAAAAACTAGCCCGTTCTTCGTACTGCCAAATACTACTCCGTCCTTTTCCACTAACATGGACGGAGCATGCTCATATCCAAACTTCACATCGGTTGCCCATATCTGTTTTGGAACATTTCCCTGAGTAGAAAAGCAAACAACGCTATCCTGCATAGTCTTACTATATAATCGCATTTTATCTGCTGAAAGTCCAATTGTTTCTCTAACCGTAGACTGAAATGTTCTCCAAACAGTTTGACCATTACTAGCGTCAATAGCAGTCATAGCCCGCTGTGGATCAGTAATAAACACTTTCCCGTTTGTAGCCACAGGCCATACAGCAGCCGGAGAAAAATGCATCCGTGTCAGATTACCATTCCATTTCCAAAGCTCTTTACCTGTAGTTTTATCCAAAGCATAAAGATTATTATCCCATGCGCCAAAAATTACTTTACCTTCATACAACAATGGCTGGGTTTCAACGTATCCTTTCACATCGGTATATTCCCAACGAAGTTTTCCCGTCTTCACATCCAATGCACGAAAAGTATGATCACTTGCTCCAATATATGCAACTCCATCAGCAATGGTTACTGCACCCAATACAGCTTCATTCGCCTGAAACTTCCAAATCAGTTTTCCGTTTTTAGCATTTATTCCATAAATATTCTTATCGGCAGAACCAAAGACAACCACTCCATTATCCGCATTAGGGGTTCCCACTATACGATTGCCTGATTTAAAATACCACTTCTTCTTTCCGTTCTTTAATGCATAACAGCTTAAATAACCTAAGTCATCGCCAACATATACATTTCTATTATATACAACAGGAGACGAATAAATTCCTGCGCCTGTCTCTACCACCCAAGATTCTTTTACTCTTTTGTATTCACTATTTACAGAATAATCGGGACGCTTATAACCAGAGTTCTCTGCAGAATAATAGTTTTTATTCAATGAATACCCTGCCCATTTAGTCAGTTCTCCACCTATTTTATGTTCATATGCCAAAATAGAATCGGCCTTTACATCAAATACAGAATAGCCTCCCACTCTATCTTTTCCTCGTAAATTGGAACGATTTATTATAGCTGGAATGCCATCATAGCTGAACAAAAGATTCCGATGATAATGCCCACCCAGAACAACCTTGATATTATAAGGACGAATCGCATCTGTAACATCATACCAATTATCAACGTCACCATCTTGCAAAGGATAATGAGTCACTATAATAACTGGTTTTTCTTTACCAGCAGCTTCAAGTTCTTTTTTCATCCAAGAAATATCTTGAGGAGAAACATGTCCATCGGCCATTCGAATAACAGGACCAGAGTTAAATCCAAAGAAAAGAAATCCTTTATGTTCAAATTTGAAACGATCAGATCCAAATATTCGTCCAAAATCTGTAGCACCTGATTCGCTCCATTTTGTTTCATGATTCCCCGAAGTTATGTAATACTTCACTCTCAGCTGATCTAAGAGAAATTTAACTCTCTTCAACGATGCACGGTCACCCTGTTCTGTTACATCACCAGAGACAATAACAAAATCAAGATTCTTTGTTTTATTAATCTGATCAACTGATCTTTTCAAATCATTATAAGCTAGAGAATCTGAACTAACATGTATATCTGTTAGCAATGCAAAACGGAAATCTTCCCCTCGTAATGAATTTAGAATTAAACATAATAGGAATAATAGAAAGATCCTTCTCATAATAAAATTAATTTAGGTCCTTATGGGAACAAATTTAGAATATTTATTTTAGAATCAGAAACAAATATTTAATGTTTTTTATTTTGGAATCATTAATTTGCGATAGTTAACATTTAGAAGACATATATTCACATGTATTAGATAAAAACCGGAACAGCTTCACTACTAAAAAATAAGAGAGATACAACGGAATGAAATTATATGGATTATCTGTTTACAATGCAAATATTATCATATCATATTATTATGAGTATGAAAATCAATTAAACCAGCCATCGGAGTTTCTTCAATCTTTTCTATCCCAAAGCCAAGCTCCTTTGCAACCTCTCTTAATACTAACGAATAATTATAAGCCACAGATCCTACAAAATGAATTGGATTATTCAAATAATCATATTGCATTACATTTCGCACAAAAAAATCTCTAAAGTTTTGACAGACAAGATTGTAGACATAATCATCATTCAAATGTTCAAATAAAAAATAAGAAAATGTAGATAAGAAACGATTAGGAAATGCACGGTTATAAACATATTCCAAAGCATCATCAGAAGTTATGCGAAATTTATCATAAAAATCATCTATCAATTGTTTAGGAGCAAGGTCCTTTAAACAATCTGCAAGAAACTTTTTCCCCATAACAGCGCCACTCCCTTCATCGCCTAAAACATAACCTAATGACTGAACATGCTTTACGATTTTTTCCCCATCATAAAAACATGAGTTAGAACCAGTGCCCAAAATACAGGCTATCCCCGGTTCATTTTTTAATAAACCACGGGCTGCTGCTAATAAGTCGCTTTCAACTTGAATAGGAGATTTGAACTGTGCAACAAGCGATGCTCCTAAAATACTTTTCTTATCTTCAGACGAGCAACCAGCACCATAAAAAAACACTTGTTCAAATCTTTTTTTGAAAAAAGAGCCAGGAAGTTCCAAACGAACACTTCGGCTTATTTCTCTTCTTGATTGAAAAAAAGGATTTATGCCTTCGGTAAAAACATGTTCTACTACATAATCCCCATCAACCAAAGCCCATTCTGTCCTAGTAGAACCACTCTCTGCTATCAATTTCATTTTTATATCTCCACATTACTTTTAAGCTAATTACCAATCAACACCATTCTTTACCAAATTATCCAGACTTTAGCTTGTTACATAAATATTACAGCTACAAAATTATCACTTTATTATAGAATACACAAGAAACACACTTTATAATCAATTGATTTTAAGTGTATTTATTACACAATTCTAAAATATTAATAATATCAAGACCAAATATGTTTTACATTCAGGCAAATGCCTCATATATAAAACAAAAATCAGCATATTACTAATTAAAGGGTTCTTGCCTCTGAATGCATGCAAATGCAATGATAACAGAAAGCAAGAACGCCCTTTTAATATACTATTTAGAAACAATTACCGGACGAGAGAATACTTTACCGTTTACAAATACTTTCAGAATATATGTACCGGCGGATATATTTGAAACATACATGCTTGAAGCTTTTACACTTTTCACCATTAAACCATTTAAAGAATATAATTCTAAAGAACAAATATCTTCATTTGGATAAGTGACATATAATACATCTGAAACCGGATTAGGATATACCTTTAAACCGAAAGATTCCTGATTAGATATGGAACTAATCAAGCCATCATAAAGAAGTAGGTTATCGAAATAAAAACTGCCAGAAGATGTTACCGGCTGGTTTTTTTGTTCCAATTTAATTCCGGTAAACACAAAGTCTTTTCCATCAGGCAGACTCTTTAGTGAGGTTTCTGCATATTCCCAACCCAAAAAATTTAAAGAAGACAACTTCACATATTGAACATCATCACCAGACATAAATTGCATATAAATATCGTTACCTGTTAAGTCACCATAAATATGTGCGCCCATAACTTTAGATGAATTTACCGTTAAGGTAGGAGTTGTAACTTTATATAAGGCAATCCCATTGAATGACGTACTAAATGTATATTGAAAGTTGTAAGACGATGTTCCGAATAATTTCTGACTTGTATTGAGACTTACTGAAGCTGTTGTTACATTGGTGCTTGCAGATACGTCATAAGTAAGCAAATTAGTTGCCTCAAACTCTTGAGCTACAGTTTTATCTGTAACCTTCACGTCTATTGCTTTGAAAGTATACTCAATTGGATCTACAATATCAATACCGACCACATCAACGACATTTCTATCTAAAGTAACTTTATAAACTTCTCCCGGGACCAAGTCATTAACTAACATAAATGAATTAGAGCCATAAGGCGCAACCAACTTATTCGTTTTTAATGAACGAGTATTTTTAGCCTGTTCAACTCCTTTTGAATCATATACTTTAATTGCATCACGAATTGTTAATGGGTTCAATTCTCTGTCAAAACGAAACTCAAAGGTAGGCTTCACGTAATATACACCCTCATCATTTGCTTTTGGATAATATGCAAACATTTCAAGCTTATTTCTATCTTTAGTCATAAACTGAAAAGAGAAATCCTGAACCATACTAATATCACCCGGATGTTTAAGACTTTTATCTAGCTTAACTGTATAAAGAGTTGATATATTATAGGGCTTATTAGGTTTAAATATCATTCTATGCTGACTATCTTCAAAAGAGATAGTTCCTTCAACAGTCGGAGTAATAGAGAAGGCATTAGTAGCAGATTCTACATCTACATCCCAATTGAATTCAAATACAATTGGAGTACTACACTCAACAGAGTCTGTCAGCTCAACCTTTGGAGAATAACTCGTAACCTCAGGAGGAGTATTTCTTATCATGTTTAACATTGAATTTAAGTAAGTCGTTTCATTTGCTTTTACAACAAGTGTTTCCATTTGAGGTGTGTACCCTTCCATTTCAATTTTCACTTGATAAGTACCTGGAACTAAGTTTTTAAATACATAAACTCCGTTATACAAATTATCAGTTATATAAACAGAATCTCCAGGTGTTAAAGTAATTTTTGCTCCATGCAAAGGTAATAATTCATCTTTGCTACCTTTTATCATGAAATAACCTGCCAAATTCTTATTACGGCTATCATGAACAGTTCCGGCAATGTTACCCGTTGTGATCTCTCCGCCATTAAAATAGGTGCAGAAAGATTTATAGAAATGCCATGCCTCCAGCCATTTATAGTCCATATTCATCAGTCGATAAGTTTCTGGAATATAGTCATGCATTGATCCTTCGGATATACATCCAGGAACAGTCAACCCTCTTAAAACACCATAACCATCACTCCACTGCATTGCTGTCCGAGCAAATGTCTTATCTCCCCTTACAGTTGGGGCAGTAGCCCAAGTATTTACCTGATTTGTATACAAATTATTAGCAATAATAGTACTAATTGCCTTACTTTCTTCTGATCGAGGAGTCGGTGTAGGATAAGTCTGTGTATCTCCAGCATCAATTCCTGCATAAAGTTGAAGAATATAATTCGTAACACCTGCATTACTATGAATGGAAAGCATATAATCAGCATCTGCCTCATTAGCCATCTGTACAATAGAGCTCAAAGACAAATCGTCATTCGTAGTATTTGTCACCCTGCTGGTATAAACTGTTGCACCTGCTTTCCTAAGCATTTCAGCCAATTGAAGTCCTTTATCCAGATTACTTTGTGACTCCCAAAATCCATTTTGATCACCCGAAGTAAAAGGAGCTATGACCATATTTCTATCGTCGCTGTCATAACCTCCATGTCCAGGATTTACATAAATAGTTGTTCCTTGCAAGTTCTGTGCCAAGAGGGCAACCATAGAAAACAAAAAACAAATAATAGTGCTATATAATCTTTTCATAATATACTATTTTCAATGGTTTATCTCAATTTCCATAATAAAAAGTTCTCCTTTTTGCGTACAATAGGCAATGCGCTTGGATACTGAAGAAGCCGCAGGATACAGAGCTATCATCTCATCAGAAGTCAGATTCTGTCTGAGCTTACCATCAACAGATGCAATTACAATTTTAGAAGAAGTAATAAAGCTACCATCATCTTTATCTTCCATACCAACCACATATTCATTATCATACCATACCGGAGCATTGATTTTTCCTAAAGTAGCAATCACTTTCCCTGTTAGGTCACACACAAAAGTCCCTTTAGAAGCTGCCGTAAAAAGAATCATTTGACCATTTGGTGAAAGAGATGTCCAAATATAACCAGCTACTTTGCCAAGAGGTTCCATTTCTGTACGATTTCCATTACGGTAAAGCACAATCTTAAGGTTCTCTGTACATACAGATACGGAAGAAAGAATTCCCCTTTTTGTAGCTTTCTTTTGTAGCTTAACTAATTCACGAACATTACGTATAGGTTCACTAAGTGTTGCTGTCTTTTGACTTGTGGCATCAAAGCTCATTAATGTTTTGTATTGCCGGCCAAGTTTTCTGCTTACCTGCCTGTAATATATCTGTTTGCTATCATTACTAAATGAAGGCGAATATCCAGCTCCCTCATCGGTCGTAATTAACTTTTTCTCCCTTGTTTGAATATTGTATAAGTTCAAACCTTTATAATTTTCTGTTGTATACAACAATTGTGTTCCATCAGGGTTAAAAACCGGATAGAAAGCCTTTCCTTCAGATGCTAAATTCAGTAAAGAATGACTTTTTATCTTTACTGTTTGTCCACATACCGTACTGGTAAACAGTATAAAAAGTAACATTAGTCTTGTTTTCATAATTATCAAGTATTAATTCTAACGAATAATAATTTTCATAACTTCTCTCTTATCGCCAACATACAAGTTTAATAAATAAGTTCCAGCAGAAATCCCTTTAAGAGGTAATCCTATCTCCCCCGATTGATAGTTCCCTAGATTTTCAGAACGAAGGATTTCACCTGAAATAGAGTACAGCTCTAAACGAACAGCCTGAGGAGTATCAACAGAAACTGCAACATAAGCAATTCCTTCTGTAACCGGATTAGGATAAATTCTCAATCTGGATATTAGCTCCGGATTAGTAAAGCCAACATTTATATTTCCATAAATCAAGGAAAATTCCTTAATTGCTATTTCATATTCTTCATTAGCCGTTTGAGTAGCTGCATTTATCATTAATTTTAGTCCCTCAAAATAAACTGGATAACAAGCGCGATCATTCACATCAGTTAGAAGTCTCCCCATTGGGAAACTCAAAACATAATCTTTCCCTGTTTCAATTCCTGTATATTCTATCGGAGAATAAGTACTTCCATTATTTGCCTTAACTGTAAGAATTGCTTTTGTTACACCTGTTTTGTTTGTGTTTAAAACAATCCTCATTGAATCGGGGATACTATATAGTGGCATTTCTTTATATAGCTGAAGATATGGGGAACGGCCTGTTGAATAAGTGTATTTTATTGAAGTCGGTAAAGTTGAAGATGTTAATATACCACTTAAAATATTCGAAGAACCTTTCACGACCCATGAAGAAAAATCATTAACCTCATCAATAGGCATAATATCAGAGGTAGGAATCTCTACTGTAATTTTAATACTATCTTTCAAATTATCAAGAGTACCTGTTACCCATGTAGTTCCATTAGAAACGCCAATCAAAACACCTTTTTCTATTCGGCAAATATTCAGATCGTCCACTTTCCATGTTAAAAAAGAAGGGTCAATGCTAAACACCAGATCACCTGATTTAGCTTGAACTTCTATTGGATACTGTTTCTTACCTAACAAAATAGAATCCAGACGGAATGATACTTCAGATTCTTCAATAGTAATCTCCTTTTCTATTTCAAGTCCATTGTAATGAGCAACTAATTTACCTTTTTGAGGAGTTGCTGAAGCAACAAACTGCCCATCTACTATTTGCCCTAAAGCAGGATCACAGCTCAAAGTGACTCCCTCCAAGTTTTCAGTAGATAAGACTCCGTACTGGTTGTAACCGAGGAAAAACGGCTTATAAGAAGCCTTTGCCGGTATTCTCAGTTTATAATCCAGAAAATTAAATTGTGTTACTTTATCATTGTCAGGAGCTGTAGAAAAGAGCATCCATCCATTTGCAACAGCTCGTTCTGTTCCATCAGCAGGTTTATTCACTATCTGCCCTTTTAACATCATTTGAGCAGAACCACCACCATCCATGGAAGTAACATTACTTGCTCCAGCAGCTTTTAGTATTTCGCACATAGTAGCTGTACTAGCTCCTACTGATATCGACGATTTACCATCAATAACAATCAAAAATAATGTTTTACCATCTGCAGACATGCCAATACCTGTTCTTGGATATATTGTTGAATTATAATCTTCGTTAGTGTTTCGTGTTGTTAATACCCCGTCTTTCATTACCAAAGCATTTCCTGTAACCAGTTCCTTCACTGCTGGCCTTAGTTTATCAGCCAAAGTATAAACACCCATATTTATTTTAACTTGCTGTCCTACAGATAGGTTCTCAAGAAAAACCGTTGCTTTGCCATTTCCTGATAATACAGATTCACCCTCCTGTAAAGTATTAGCTCCTTTATCTTTGATAATTCGTACTACTTCACAAACTATTTCTTTATTAACTGCCCAGCTTTGTCCATTAATAGGTTTAATAAAGACCTCAGTACCATTATCATCTGTACGTGTAGGCTTTCCTAAATAACTATTAAAAAATACAAGTTCATCTGTTTTCCGTATTCTGTTGATTTCAGAGATTGGGTACTCCCCTATCCCTTCAATGGTAGCCTTCCCATCAAAACCCATATCATTAATCCAAACTTTACGATTCTCATCAATAGCAGCAAATCCAATTTCATTAAGAAGTTCTTCTGTCGTTGTTCCACGACCACGATTCCAACCATTGGGGTCAGTTATCATTTCTCCATTACGTACACTTCCGCTATGAGGAACTCCCAAAAGAACATCCGGTTGTCCTTGTCCGGAAACGATCCAGAAATTTCCGTTTATACTTCCTATTGGAGTATGTCCTGATGAAGCCAATCTTGTATATGCATTTGTCATTCTCTCAGTACTACCAGCACGATCATATGCCTGAAAGGTTTCCACTATATTGTACGGATTATTAAGATCAATCGTCATCATATGTACATTTACAGGATATTCAGGTAGTCGCATATATGTGTACATGGTACCCGGTCCCACTTGTCTGTAAACCAAAGTATCAACCAACTTTGATTCGCCCAAAATATTAATTGGGCATCTGCCCCACGTTGAAATTCCAACACTTAAAAGGAATAATATTAAATAGCCTGTTTGTTTTTTCATTGAGATCAGTATTATTTATATTTATCTTATACAAGATAAAATAAGTTTGCAACTTTCTTATATTTCATTTAATAAATTATTTTGCAACAACAAATTTCAAAGTTTCCATATTTCCATCAATAATTAATTGTAATATATAAATTCCAGGGTTCAACCCATTAAAAGAAATTCTACACATGTGTTCACCAGCAAGTTGATTATCAGACAATATAGTTTTTAACTTTCTGCCATCCATGTCCCAAATAGATATATTTGCCTTCCCTACTTTAGATAACATATAATGTAATGTTGTTTCTACATTATTATCGGTCGTTAAGTAAGCACGACTTTGATCTGACGAAAAAGTAGGGACTCCCACTTCAGTCCGGACCGGATAATACGCTTTCAGATCACGCAAAGAAAGAACTACACCTGAAATTACAGATGAAACAGTATTAATTTTTATCTTATTTAAAGTAATAGGATATTCTGTCGTTTCTAACTGCACACCTCCATCAACAAATGGGATAATAAAAATTGAATCCTTTTGTACAGGTAATCCAATATCTACTATTTTAAAATCAGGTTTAGTTTTAGAAGATAAAAAGAATTGTATGTTTTTAATCGCATTAGCAGAAACATTTAACTGAATTGACATTGAATCGGGTAAGCTATAAAATGTAATAGGTTTCTGTAACTCAATATAAGGAAACCGTCCACCATTGATATCAAAAATCATATTTGCTCCATTAGTCCAACCTAAAGGTAGGCTATTGTTGTCAAACCTCAAATTAGCAATTGATGAGTTCTTATTGATTGTAAAGATCGACATATCAGCAAAATTTTCATGTACACGTTCTTTATTTTCAGCAAGTTCCACCGATACCTCAAGAATTACTTCTTTATCTTTAAAACTACCATGCAAGGTCGATTTACCATTAGATATTCCTTTTAAAATGCCATCCTCCACGATACAGCAAGCTGGGTTAGTGGAACTCCATATAAAAGCTCCCGGATCCAATGAATATTGACTATTGTCTACAGTTCCTTCCACACTGATAGGAAACTCACGAACTCCATCTATAAGGATGTTCGCAGGATTCACTCTTATATCAGATAATGCACGAACGTTTACTGTAAGCTCTGCCGTCAGACCGTTTTTATTGGCTAAAATCTTTCCTTGTATGTTTTTTGTCCCCGCATGAAAAACACCATTATTATCTACAGACCCTAAATCTTCCGGAATACAGGTATAAGTAAACCCAGGTACTGCTTTCTCCAAGACTTCACCATTAATATTAAATGAGTATAATGATAATAGAGTTATAGAAGCCTCTGAAACTTTAAGTGTGGGAGCCACAAAAGCGTATGAAGCAACATCTTTAGATTCGGGTGCAGTAGAGACCACAAGTAATGCATCTTCAACTGGACGAACACTCCCCCGCTCTGGAAAATTTAACATTTCATGATCAACAACAATAGTAGCTGATCCTCCACTATCAAAGTTCACCACGTTCCAAGAACCATGCTCCAGCATCCAGTTTGCAATATCTAAACAATTAACTCCAATACTGTTTTTTGTTCCCGATTCAACCGTTACAATATATACTGATTTGCCATCTTTAGACATCCCTGCCATAGTTCTGGCTGAGACTTCATATTCTCTACCACTTTCAAAATCATTATACTCTCCATCATGCAATTTACCTTCATAAGCAATGCTGGGATAGCCATGAAAAGCAGCAACAATATTCTGTGCGGGCTCACCAAAATCACTTTTGAGTAGCTTCTGTAAAATTTTTATTTTATCTCCAACCTTAACCTTTCCATCGAAAGCAGCAATCTTTGAACCACGAGCATAAATCACATATTCTGTCTGACTTGTCTGTAAAGGAGAATCAGATATTTCAAGAACTTCACACTCGATATCAGAACCGTTCAATGTCCAATTAGTATTCGGTTTTATCTTAATATACTTGCCTGCATCACTTAAAACTCTTGCATTCATTCGATTGAATAAAACACATTCTCCATTAAGTGCCAGAGCATTCGAATTAAAAAAATCTATTTTAACTTCACTACCATCCAATAGGTTTATTCTTGCATCTAATTGAGGAGCAAAAAAAGAGGCGGTTTTATCTTCCGAAATGGCAAATAAGGAACGCCCCCATCCTGCGCCATAAGCTACTTCTCCTTTATTGACATTAAGCCCAATACAGATCCCCTCTTCATATGAAAAAAAATCATGATTAAACGCTGCACAAACCTTATGATTCTGGTATGTATTTCTTTTTGACATATCCATTACTGTTTCTCTAGATACATTAGGCACCATATTATGAGATTGGGTCTGTTCAATAGTATTACTAGGGTTATTCAAATCTATTGTTGTCACCCAAATCATCAAAGGTTTGTCTTTATAACAAATCTTTGTATATTGAATCCCTGGTCCCAAAGAATGATGTTCCAAAGTATCAGCAACTCCCCAATTGGGTGCTTGCGCACTTACAGACAGAGCCATGATTATACTGATAAATGCAGATAATAACTTTTTCATAGGCCTTCAGTTATTTAATTATCACTTTCATCACGTCTCTTTTATTGTCAACAAACAAATTCAACAAATAAGTTCCTGATGGAATTCCCTGAAGAGGTAGCTTTATCTCACCACTTTGACAAATTCCTAGATTTTCAATACGAATAATCTCACCTGAGAGAGAGTATAACTCTATACGAACTGCCTGAGGAATATCTATAGAAACAGCCACATAAGCAACGCCCTCTGTTACCGGATTTGGATATACTCTAAGCCTAGAAATTAACTCCGGATTAGTAAAACCAACATTAATAGTCCCATAAATAAGAGAGAACTCTTTAATAGCTATTTCATACAATTCATTAGCTGCTTGAGTAGCCGAATTTAGCATAAATTTTAGGCCTTCAAAACGGACTGGATAACAAGCCCGATCATTCACATCTGTTAGAATTTTGCTCATTGGAAAGTTTAAAACGTAATCTTCTCCAGTCACAATTCCTGTATATTCAATAGGAGAATATGTGCTCTCATTATTTGCTCTAACCGTAAGGATTGCTTTAATTACATCCGTTCTTCCTGTATTCAAAACAATTTTCATTGAATCAGGGATACTATACAGCGAAAATTCTTTATACAACTGAATATATGGAGAACGGCCAGCTGAATAAGTGTATTTTATTGAAGTTGGCAGAGTTGAAGAAGTCAATGACGGATTTAATATGTTCGAAGAACCTTTCACCGTCCATGAAGAAAGATCACTAAATTTATCAACAGACAAAATATCTGTTTCGGGAATTTCTACTATCACTTTTTGAGTAAGCTCAACATCACCTAGTTTACCGTGAACGTAAGTCGTACCATTAGACACACCTTTCAATATACCATTATTTACAGCACAAATATCTGGATTATCTACCGTCCAGCTAAGTGCCTGGGGTAACAAAGGCATCATTGTTTCTCCCACCAAAGCTTCAACTTCTATAGGGTATTCATGTTTCTTATCAACCAATACTGAATCAAGACGCAAAGAAGGAATTGCTTCAGAACTCAACGCAATCTTTATACTTGTCTTCGCACCATTATAATCAGCCTGCAATGTTCCTCCATTAGTACCAGAAGCAACAAATGCACCAAATGAATTTATTTCGCCCATATCTGGGGAGCAAGATAGTTTTACATCCTTAACATTTATATTTATTAGCGTTCCATATTGATTGTATCCATAAAATATAGGTGAGAACACACCATAACGTGGTAAAGCAATAGAACTCATTGAACATTTGATTTCAGCTATATTATTATCTGCCGGGGATGTATTAACAGCATAAATGCCATTACAAACAGCACGTTCATTACCATCACTAGGATGATTCATAATCCCGAATTCTTTGACATACATTGCGCTTGAACCTCCACCATCTAAATTAATCGCATTATAAGCACCCGCACTTTTCATTATATCAGCAAGTTGCTTGGTTGTTGTTCCATTTGATAAAGAATAACGGCCGTCTACCACACAAAAAAAGACCTTACTCTGATCCATTGAATAACCAATAGCAGTTCGTGGATGAAGTTCTGCCCAATCATTATCAGTAACTACGCCCGATTGAAGAATCATTCTATCTCCTCCTACCATAGCGCGAATTTGAGGAGTTCCTCCTACATTAACAAGATTCAGACCAATATAAACCTCCACCTCATCATTTTCCTTTAATTGAGAAAGAAAAGTTTCAGCCGTGCCATGCCCAGACAAAACTGCATGATTAGCCAATATATGCATATTACCTTTACCAGATTCAAACTTAACGACTTTTGCTTTAATCTTAGTATTAACATTCCAGCTTACATTTTCAGGTAATTCTATTAGAACCTCTGTCCCGTAAGAATTAGTATGGGTATAATTCCCATTTAAAGTATTATAAAGGATCAGTTGATCTGAACCTCTGGTTACATTTATATTATTAATGCTTAAAGTCTGAGCACCAAAAGTGCAAGTACTCCCATTGAAAGTTACAGCATCTAGCAATGGAACATTACCAGAAAATACCATATGGGGAGTATTGCTCGGTGTACGTGCTATTTGCCCTTCAACAATACAACCATGAATAGGATAACCATTATTAGCTGTAGAAGTGTCAAAGAAGTCCGCATTTGTACCGGCAAAATAAATGGCCCCTTCCCTACTTTTACGAATTGCCATTGCTGATGTCTTCTCTGTTGTAATAGTAGAATCTCTTCCTAGCACGGACTCAAAACGTATATAAGGATTCTTCGTATCAACTTCTAATACAAAAGCTCGTAGTTGCTTAGTTGAGGTTGAATATTTCAAGGCACTATAATAAGAACCAGGGCCCACTTTCATCTGAGACAAGGTATCTACCTGATAAACGACTCCGCCAATAGTAACCTCACTGGAACCCAAAGCAAAAGAGGCAGTGCTAAGACATAATACAAGTAACAAGAAAGTAGATATTCTTTTCATAAATGTTTTTTTTAGTAGAATAGAATTAGGTTTGAAGAATAAAAGAAAAAGGGTGAAAGTCATAGTTCACCCTTTTATCTCTTCAATATTTCAATTTAAAAGAGTGCGAAAATTATTTAACACTAACTTTTGAAGTAACTACACCACCTTCGGCTGTGATAGCTTTAACAATGTACACACCTGGAGCTAATGCTACATTAGAAGCATTTGCTTTAGCAGCAATTTTCTGACCTACAAAGTTGAACACTTCTACATTAGCAGCCTCAGATAACTCAATACCTTTAGCTGTAGTAACTATCTTCAAAGAAGTATTAGCTGTAGTTTCTTTAATACCTGTTCCAAGATCTGATGCAAGACCAAACTTATATGCAGCTACACCGCTCTTATAAGCATATACGTAAAGAGTTGCAACTGTTTTTGCAGCATTTACTTCGATACGTGGCAAAGCAGTACGTACTGCATTTGAAGCCGTTCCTAGACCTGCAGCAGGATAAGTGAAATATTTTTTCATACCAGTGAACTGCATTCCTTCACCCAATTCACACAGATTCCATGCTTGGAATGGTGTTACTGTATTGTTAGAATAGACATAAGTAACAAAATTCTTTCCATTGATTTTAAATTCATCTACACCATTATTACCAACATTCAGTGGAGCACAATCTGTAGCTTTAGAGAAATCATCCACAACTACTCCATTCATGTCATAAAGACTAGCTGCACCATTAAAACCGTCCAAATAGAAAAGATCATTATCTAAAGGACAAACACGTGGTGCTGTACCATTAGATGTAGCAGTAGCAGGATAATAACCCTGAATTGAAATGAAAGTCGGATTAGCAGAATTAACTACTCCACCTTTGATATCCCAACGAAGAACCTGATCACCAACACCAACTTCTGTACCAGAAACAGCAGCCATTAAATATCCATCGCCAGTTACGTCACCATATACACCAAATGCATCAAAACGGATTGTAGCTGTAATATCAGGCAACAAACAGTCTAACACTTTAGTTCCTGAACCATCAGTTAAATTAATGTTCCATACCTGGAAGTAACCTGCAGTAGCATTAGTACACAAATTTGCAACAAGTACATGTCCTGCATCATCAATCTGGATGTCATTATTAGGAAGACCTAATATTTTTACAGTATCATTCTGTACATAAGTAAATACATTAGATTTAAGTGCAACATTTTTTTTAAATGCACCGGTTGCTCCATCATAAACTAAAATATTTCCATTAGCTGATGTGCCTCCACGTTGGCAGAATAATAGTTCGCCATTAAGAACAGCCATACCTCTAGATTCGCCAATATCAGTAATAATTTGTTTGTTATTTGTCAATTCTGACTGAATCCAGAGATTTCTCAGTTCATAACCTTCAACTGGGGTATAAACCGCAGGATCTTTCACAATTTGTGCATTCATCGATGCAATTCCTAACATACAAGCCGCAGCTCCAAGTAATACTTTTTTCATAACCTTTAAAATTAAGTTAAACAATAAAATCAATAAAAACATCAAAAAACAGATATTTATTTTAATATTTTCAGAACCTCCCGTTTACCGTTCACTTCAACTACAAGCAGATAAGCCCCAAATGGTAAATGAGCAAATGGTATATCCAAGGTATGCTGACCAACTCCCATCTCATCTTTCCACAAGTTAGTCTGTAGAATACCGGAAATTGAGCTTAAAAAAACTGATACTTTTGAATGAGAAGTAATATTTAATATCAATTGCTTGCTATCAGAATTAGAAGAAATAATATAAATACTGTTTTTATCTTTTTGAGTTTCTTCTATTCCCGTTAACAGGGTATAATCTATTTTAATTGTATCCGACCAACTAGTAAAATTTGTAATTACAGATCCCGAAGCATCTTTCTGATAATATTCTGCTCTGGCTCTGAGATAATAAGTCCCTGATACCAGACCATCATATATGGTCTCATAAATAAATGGGTCAACCAGCTTTATTTTTGTCAGTCTGGGAGAAAAGCTCTCTAAACTGCATAATTCAATGCGGAAATTCTTAGCTCGAGGCTCTTTATTCCACGTAACTTTCAGTTGGTTAGATTCTACCGTAGTGTTAGTAACAGGAGATACTATTTGGGGGATGTCTGGAATAACTGCTTCAGTTGTAAATTTAATAATAGGAGTATATATCTCTGTTCCGTTTATCAAAGTCTTTACGCGCAAATAATAAGTATTTAATCCTACCAATATACCCGCAGGTAATTGGCAATTATTTGAGTTAGAACTTTCAGAATATAGGATTAAATCATCCATAAAACTTACAGCTGAGGCTATCTCTAGTTGATATTTAGCTCCTTCTCCTGCATCAGTCCAGGAAATCTCAGGAGCCAGAGAAACATTCAGACTTGCATCAATCGGCTTAGATATACTAAATATTGTAGGAACAAAAGTACGAACAGAAGATGCAATACTTTCTGATCCGGCAGTTTTCGTTTTTACTCTCCAATAATAAGTCTGTCCTTCGTTTAATGGCCTTAAATTAGTTGTTGAGAAACAATTTGTATAAACTTCACGCGCACACAATAAGTTTGAAAAGTCTACATCTGTAGCAATCTCCAGAATATAAGAGATAGCAGTAGGAATAGCTTCCCATGTAAACGTAAAAGGTGCCAATACATTTGCTTGATTATCAGGGTACAAAAGCGTAGGAGCAGATGCTATTCCAGAGGATTGCCCCATTACTACTGGAGCGTATTCATTTCCATATCGATCTAATATGGCTACAGCAAAAGTCTTATCAGAAAAATCTTCGGATGAATTTAAAGTATAACTTGCACTATAAGATGCACCTAATAAATACTCCGACGAATTGAATGCATTCGGATTATTCACTTCCGAATTTGGAATAGCATAAACAGAATATCGTATATCCCCATCAGCCGGATTCCAGCTCAAGATATTCCCATTTAGTGAAATATTACTCACTACACCAGGATTGGAAGTACTTTTCCAATGAATAGCAGGAGCCAAGGCTTTATTAGTAAATTTATTACGCTTTAAATAATCAATAAATCCGGTTGTAGAATAGAGTTTTGTTGCAGAATAAAAAATGCTACCCGGTGCATCATTTTTATCAGCATTTCTATTTGCATCTATTTGTGAACCAACTTCTGATGATACAAAACGAGTTTGAGGCATTGTGTTTTCTTGTAAAATAGCTTGCTCCATAGAAGAGAAACCTACTGTAGGCAATGACACTCCATTAATCTGCACTGATTTTGTAGATGCAGTGGCTGTTAAAGCACTTATTGAATGGCTCGAATAAAAATGCTTTCCAAAATGAAGTGCAACATCAGACCACCAAGGAGCTAACTTGTTGTAATCAGTATTCCCAGAACCGGTAGTCCAATAAATCTGAGGAGAAATGTAATCAACAGTTCCTTGTTGAAGCCAAGCAACAGGGTCACAGTAAATGCCGTTATATGCATATCCTCCAGAAATACCCGAAGGCAAGGTTAGCCCATAAGATGCAGCTATGCTTGTACTCACATCCCAAATACCAGCAGGTGATACACCAAATGTAACATGGGGTTTCACCGTTCGGATCATGTTATAAACCTGGGCTATCATCTTATTCACATTATCTCGTCTCCAATCTGCCAATGCTAAACCATCTGGATTATATTTTGAATAAGTATCGGAATCCTCTGTTGTTCCCGAAAGATAGAAATAATCATCAAAAAGAACGCCATCAACATCATAGTTAGTTACTATTTCCTGTATTATATCTGTAATGCGTTGTCTGACTTGCGGTAAACCTGGATTTAAAATTGCTGCTGATCCATGAGTAAGTACCCAATCAGGATGCTCTGTATTATAATCACCAGGAAGACCACTCCATTGACCTGCAACAGATTCAAAACGATAAGGGTTTACCCATGCATGTACTTCCAGACCTCTTTTATGTCCTTCTTCAATAACAAAAGCAAGCGGATCATAACCAGGGTCCATTCCTCTTGAGGCTACTAAATCAGAAGACCAAGGCTCATAACTTGACTTATACATAGCATCACATCGACTTCGAACCTGAAAACAAACTGAGTTCATATTTGCAGAAACCAGTGAATCCAGAATTCTAGTCATAAGTTTTTTTTGAATATTTATTTCTTGTGCATTCCCTGTAGTAGAAATTCGAGATTTAGGCCAGTCCAACTGATATACAGTTGCAAGCCAAGTGGAACGCATCTCCCTTTTAGGCGATTGCGAGAAGGCTATTAAACTGACATACAGTAATAATACCGAAATAAATATTCTTTTTAGGCTAAAGTTAGTCATATAAGCTAATGGTTTAAAATTTAGATTAACCGATAGTTACTATTCATATAGTAACTATCAGCTAAAATTATTAATTTAAAAAAGTTTTGCTTTAGTATGGTTTATTGCTACACCATAAATTTCAACATTATCAAGAATAGATTCTATTTTATTTGTTGTTGGATTGTAGCGTTTCAAGCCAGAAATTACACTTGAAGAGGCATCCTTACGATATCCAAAATAAACAGAGCCATCATCTGAGTCCAGCACCATCTGACAAATATCAATATATTCACCTGTAGACCCTTCACTATCAGAAACCATAGATTGAATTAATGTTCCTGGATTAGCAGAAGTGATCTTTGTAGGATCCTGAAAATCGGCCAAAGTTGCTTTATAAAATCCCTTATCACGAACTGCATAATAAATCATGCCTCTTGTTTCATCAATAACAAATGATTTAATAAACAATCCAGAAGCCAATACTGAATAAGGTTTATTAACTTCACCTGCTGTTATGGCAGTCGCAGAAATATCACTATCTTTAAAACGATAAATACCGACTCCATTATAAGTCTTGGACCACCACCAAGTATCACCAACCTTAGTCATGCAAGCATTCATAGCACCGTAAGCATAACCTACATTATAATACTTTAATCGATCATTTTGAACGAAATAAGAGAAACGCGAATCTGTACGATCCATTGCCATGTTTCTTGAAGTCTTAGTAACTTTAGTAATTCCTGTATTACGATCTGAAAAATAAAGATCATTACCGTCTATAAATCCATAGAACGGGTCATTAAAGGCTTCTTTATTATTTGTAAGTAGGGTTTCTGATTTACTTCCATCATAGGCCACAACAGAAATTGATCCATCACCTAAAACACCGTCTGCATCATTAATATAGGTAAATTGTTTACCTGCGTCAAGCACATACAAGCATGAATCACTAAAAAATAAATTCATAGGATGTTGCCCTGATTTAATTCCTAAATCAAATGAATTATTTTTCATCCCGGCAGGCATATTTGGGATAAGCTTCATAGCCATTAAATTGCCTCCTTTTACAGCATAATAAATAGTCTTAGCAGGTGCATTATAGCCAACCTGTACATTAACCACACCCTCTTCCAAAGAACGGCCACCTAATGTTGTTTTCAATACGATCTTTTGCGAACCAACATTCTTAAACTTTAACTGGCCCGGATCTGATCCGTGATATTCAGTTATCACGTTCCCATTTGCATCAATAGTTCCTTCAGGTAATACCCAAGTAAAGTCTACCGACAGATTTTGAGGATTAGGTAAAAAAACTGAAAAATGAACCGGTACATTATTCACTTCACAAAGTCCGCCTTCTATTGGATCAATCGTAATAGTTGGAAAGATATCACTTATAAATACTTTTTTAGTTACCGAACCCTCACCTTCAACAGATAGAGTCACATCGTAGGTGCCTGCTACTTGAAAGACATGTTTTGGATTCGCTTCTGTTACTGAACCAGATCCATCACCAAAATCCCAAGTACATGAACCTACTGCTTCAGAAATGTTATTGAACTGTATGGTTGAACCAACCAGATAATCAATTTTATAGTCACCATCCACATTATAGGAGAAAGCAACCTTATCACCAGGAAAATCCTCATAAAGCGGATCGTTTGATACACATCCCGCTAATGATAAAGTAAGTAGCAAAATTGCAAATATATATTTAGTTAACTTCATGACTTAATAATTTAGATTATTTCAATAGAAAACTTCTCTGTAACGCCTTCATTATTCTTTTTATCATAAACTCTGAACGTAGCGCCAATATTATATGATCTTAAGTAATTGATCTGATACTTTGACTCAGAAGATTTGTAAATTAAATCTTTAAAGGAGATAGCATCAAATTTACTTTTTAGTTCTGCTACTTTTTCGCTTTTTACAAATTTATCATAACTAGCGCTATTGCTATTGTAAGTAGAATCAAGGCAAGCATTAAATGCCTCAACAGTCATATTTCCGGCTGTGACGAGGACAGTACGGTAATCTGTTAACTTTTCCGTCTTTGAAAGTTGTTCATAAAGTCCTTTCTTAAAACTATTCGCAAATGTATCAGGAAATAACAATTGATATTTAGTTATATCAAAATCTACAACATCTTTCCATTCCACGGGTCTAAGCGTACTACTTGTTGGAAATGCACTATTAAATATATATGCTTTTTTAGCGCTGTCCCAATAATTTTCAGAATGCGAATAGCGAATAATCTGCTGGTTCTCTCTAGATAAAGTCGATTTATCTAGAGATAGGGAATAATTGAAGCTAACAATTGGACATTTTGCAGTCATCGTAATAACTTCTGTTAGATCGTACCAAACTGCCATATTTTCTATTTCTTCTCCATTCGTATAATATTGTGCTTTAAAGGCCAAACTATCACCAGCTTTCACTTTCGTACTTGATAATTCCCAGATTGTATGAGGAACCTGCTGACCTGTACGAGCCCAATCATCAACAGGATCATTGATTTCACAAGCAGTAAAGCAAGATAAGCTCAACAGCAACAAGGCATTTTTTAATATATTTTTCATTTTTCTTATGCTATTAAATTAGTTATTTATGTGCTTCCGAGTAAATTGCCCAAATCATTGGTACTTTTAACCAATCAGCATTTTTATAAGCGCCCAGTCTTTCAAGTTCAGCTTTGTTGTACTTCTCTTCAGTTTCCGGATCATAATTAATACGTTGTATCCACACTTCTTTTATTGTTCCATCAACATTTGTGTCAGTACACCAATACGGTTCATACAAGTTGTAAGGACGTTTTAATCCTGGATAAACAATTACACCATCATAAGTTTTTTTGTTTACATCGTTACTATAATTGTATCTTCTCAAATCAGTCCATTGCTCTGGTTGCAAATACATACATACATATTTTTGCTGCATAAGATGTTTGATTGTAAAAGCATTACCTTCTGGAAAATATTTGTCCTTAAATTTACCATCAAAATAATTTGTTCGTGGAGTTTTGTTAGGTACTTCGTATCTATCCATATTAATATTTGCGGCTTGTATAGTTAAAGTTCTTGCAGCACTTTTATCTCCTTTCCAATATTCAGCCTCTGCTTTTATTAATAACAATTCTTCAGCTGTCATCAGTGGAATGTAAGCATTATCTTTGGTATATATCCCCGTATATAAATCAGGATAATTAGATTCCTTATAAGAAACGCCCATACCAATATTATTTTCCAAATAACGGAACTTAGTACCTGTATCACCTTCAGGACCAGATCTTGCTGTCATCATTTTCTCCAACCGAGGGTCTTCAGCTTTACCTGAAGACAATGATGGTTTTTCATACACACCCATTATATTTACACAGAAATATTTGGAAACTATCGCTTTGTCTAACAAATTACCACGACTTTCCCAACCATTAATGATAGGCTGAGATGATCCCCAAGGAGAACTGGCTACGCCAGCGGTACCATCATATTGATATCTTGGTTCCTCCCAGTCAGCAGTATAAGCAGCATCTACCGCATCTATGATTTGTTGACAAGTAGCCTGAGTATTATCCCAATTAGGAAGTTTACGTAATAAAATACGTGCCTTTAGTGCGCAAGTAAATTGCTTCCATTTCTTTAAATCACCAGAAAAAATGCGATCCATTTTTTGAGTAATCTTAATATTTGTAGGTGCTTCAGTCCATGATGGATCATTGTACAAAGTAATCAATTCATTAGCTTCACTTAACATCCATTCATAAATACTCTCTTGTGAATCATATTTTGGTGAATTTGAATTATATGCTTCAGAACGAGGCATATCTCCAAACATATCCGTTGTAAGTTGCGTTGACATTAAACGAATAGTTCTAGCTATTAAGACGAAATTTTTAGAGTTTACTTTTTCTGAAGCATTAATGAGTTCATTTACATTTGAACCAATGTCAAAAAAATGTCTACGCCATTGAGGATGTCTGTTCATTGTTAAGAACTCCCAGCCACTTTTATAAGCATAAGTACCAGTCTGACTTTTACCACCAGTTGTTAATGTCTGTGACAAGTAAGTTCCATACTCCGCATGATCATAATTAATTTGAGATGCGTAAAATACAACTACCGGCAAAATTTGCTCAGGAGTTACGGCATTTGATTTATCTGGATTTATATTGTCATAAAGCATATCCTCACAGCTGGATACCCCAAGACTCAGTAACAATGCCAATGCAATATATTTTATTTTTTTCATAATACTCTATTTAGAAAGTTGCGTTAATAGTAAAGTTAAAACTACGAGTATTTGGAACTGCAAAGTTATCAACACCAAGACTTCCCGTACCACTTGCAGAACCACCACTAATCTGAGGATCAGATCCAGAATATTTAGTGAGTAAGAATAAGTTCCTTCCTGTTAAAGAAGCTTTTAGCCCTTTAAATGAAGATTTCTTCAAGAAACGAGAAAAATCATAAGCCAATGTCACATAACTTAAGCGGATATATGAACCGTCCTCAATAAAATTTGAACTTACTGCATTATAATAGGTACTCATATTTGTTTGATTGAAAATAATTGGCTTTGTATTTGGAGTGTAGGTACCATCAGTCTGCGCAACCACACCATCGACTATTAGCTCACGATTTCTATACTTTTCATAAGATTTATGCTGACCATTAGAGAACAAAGAACGTCCTGTTACATTTACAACATCTCCTCCGCTACGTGTATCCAATAAGAATGAAACTGAAAAATCTTTCCATTGAAAAGAACTTGTTAAACCTAATAAAAAGTCTGGTTCTCTATCACCAATCAAAACACCTTTAGCAGAGTCAATGATTGGATAACCATCTTCTGTACAAAGTATCTTTCCATCAGGACTTCTCTTATAGTCTTTACCAGAAATTGCAGTTGTAGAACCATTAAGGAAAGCTGTTGGAAAAATATCGCCATATTGTGTTCCTTGAATTTCTGTAATACCATCAGGCAGACTAACAACTTTACCTCTATTTAAGGAGAAGTTAACACCAGCAGTCCATTTAAAGTCTCTATTCATTATAATATCTTGTGCAAGTTGAGCTTCTATACCATAGTTCTCAATAGCACCTTCATTTCGAGTTTGTAAAATCATACCGGAAGCTGGAGATACACGAACAGTAACAATTTGATTAGATACTGTGGTTGAATAATAAGCTAAGTCTAATCTGGTGTGATCTTTGAAAAATCTAAGATCTGTACCAACTTCCCATGATTTAGTCATTTCAGGCAATAGATTATTTGAAGAGCCAACTGCAGCATCTACACCAAATCCTCCATCAGGAAAACTACTCCATTGCTTAAAGTTTCTATCAAATTTGTAGCGAGGACCATCTTTACCAACCTTAGCCCAGTTTCCACGAATTTTACCATAGGAGAATACATCATTTGATACATGAAACAATTCAGAGAAAACAAGACCTGCAGTAACTGAAGGGTAAAAATAGCTTTTTTGAGTTAACGTAGAGGACATATCCCGTCTTCCTGTTGCACTGATATGAGCAATTCCCTTATAATCCAAACGAACTTCACCAAAATAACCAAATTTATTTTGCTTATAATGGTATAAGCTCATGGCATAATCATATGCTCCGTCAGTAGTAATTGTACCTACATTCTGGAGACTATAAAAATCTCCGGGCAGAAGAAACTCTGCTCCTCCCATATTTGCTTCAGTACCTTTAATATCCTTCATTTCTACACCTGCCAACAAGTTTACATCAAAGTCATCGGTCAGTTTAAAATTATATGTACCTAATCCTTGGACTGTCAATAAAGAATTATTACTTGGAGAATATGTATATCCACCTAGCACGGTTAGATTGCTATTCAATATATTGGGATCAGTAAAATCAGTACGAGAGAATCTAGGAGTAGTATAAGCATCGTAATCAGAATGCGACTTATCATAACTAATTTTCCCACTCAGAACCAAGTTCTTGATTGGCTTCCAGTCTATACTACCTTGCAAAATATTACGGGTAGACTCAGAGATGCTGTGATCCTGATATCTATTCCAATTTGGATTCATCGGAGCATCTAGCTTTTCTGCATCAGTTAAGTTATCCATATCATATAGCCATCGAATAGATCCATCAGAATTTCTATAATTCCTCATATCATCATTTATAGGCCAAGCGTATATTGAACTCATAGAATTACCGAATCCTCTTGACTTAGTTTCAATATAGTTCGTTTGCATTGATAGACTCACATATTTTGAAATGTCATAGCTTGCTTTCAATAATATACCAAGCTTGTCTTTATAGTCATTATGAACAACACCGTCACTCATTGAATAGTTCGCAGATGCATATGCTGTGAATTTATCAGTACCTCCTGAAGCACTAACATCATATTTCTGATATAAACCTGTACCTAAAAAGTTTCCGACATTATCATAAGATGTTTCGCCTGGAGATAGTAAAGGTCCCCAACCACCTGTTGTATTCTCTTTATAGAAACCCTGAGATCCAGGACCATACATTTGTTGTATTTCTGGAACTCTAACTGCATTATCAATCTGTATGCTTGCATTAGCATTTACAATAACCTTTCCAGCCTTTCCGCTTTTTGTAGTAATCAAGATTGCACCATTTGCGGCATCCTGCCCATATAATGCCGAAGCAGCCGCACCTTTCAATACGGTCATGTTTTCTATATCATTAGGATTGATATCGCCCGCAGATGTTCCTTTGCCATTCATTGGCATTCCATCTATAATAAACAACGGCTCATTACTTTGAGATGTGTTAATAGAAGAAATTGCACGTATTACTATCTGAGTACTTGAATTTGGTGAACCACCGCTAGTACTTGTTTGTATACCGGCAACTTTCCCTTGGAGCGAATTAACAAAATTTGAAGACTGACCGGCAACAATTTCGTCTGCACTTAAACTCTGCACTGCAAAGTTCAGTTTCTTCTTTTCTGTTCTTACACCCATAGCAGTAACAACAATTTCTTCAAGTTGTACCGATGACGATTTTAGTTCAACATTAATAACGGATTGCTTTCCTACCTTTACTTGCGCTTCCTCTAGTCCTACGTATCTAAATACAAGAGTAGAGTTATCGGAAACTTTAATTGTGTATTTCCCATCCAAGTCGGTCATAGCACCTTGTGATGTTCCTTTTACCAAAACAGAAGCACCGATTACCGGCATTTTGTCCTCAGCAGAAGTCACCACTCCAGTCACCGTTCGCTGAGCATACCCTGCTACAGCAGAAAGGAAAAACAACAGAAGTAATAGCTGTTTTTTCATAATTCTATTTTATTTGTTAATATTAGGTTTGCAATATGCGCAAATGCTTATTTAAACTGCGCAATATCTATGTTACAAAATTCCATTTTTTTAGTTAAAATACTATCTAAAGAAAAAAGATAAAGACCTTTTTAAAGCTTAAGCATAACTATTTTAATATTTTTAGTATCGTCTTTACAATTTAACATTTATGAAATAAAACAAAAAGATCAACATTTCAACACCATAGTAAGCATCTGAAATGAAAAAAAATAAATCAATATATATATTTAAATAAAGGAGAATTTGTATTCTTTATAAAGAGCTCATAAATCCTATATACTCTAATCCAAATAAAATAATAACAGTAAATACAAACAAAAAGTTTTACTATTAACAAATAAGAATATTCAGAATAGACTCCAACAAAATGAAAAACCAATACTGTAACCACATTTAGTAACAGTTAACAAATTAAATAGACCTCACGAACTAATTAAAATTCATAATAAATTCTAATTTGTAAGTAGAATGTTTATTGTTAATGCAAACATAATCAAAGTATTTTTAATAACCATATATTTTATGCAAAAGATTGTATTTAAACACAAAACAATGTGACAATATATTATAATACGTTAATTATATGTTTTACAACAATATATATGAGACTTTTTAAAAGAAAAAGATTCATTTTAGAGGTAAACAGATCTTATATTTAGCCTCCTATAATATAAACATATCAGATTTTATCCTTATTTTCTTTCGAAAAAATCTAGAACAGCTTTGATAAGTTGTTCCCTTTGAGAATCGGTATTCAATGATTCAAAAGGAAAACCAAGAATACAGGTTTTATAATCACCGGAATAGGCTACGCCTGCACTTAAATTATTTTCTGAGTATCTAAAAACTGTATATGAATCATTACTTGATGGTTCCAATGCATCAGGAGATTCCACAGCATAGCTCTCTGAATTAAGTTCATTAAAATAATTATATTTGCCTGATAACTCAGAGAAAGGTGATGCGACACTTTTTACTTTCCCCATAACAGCAGCCTGACCTGTACGCCACTTATATTTCAACACATTCATGGCAAAGTCCTTATCTGACTGATTTGGATTATCATTATCCCATAAATCAGAAGCAACAAAAGCTCCAGTTACAAAAAGGTTACCCTTACTCTTGCAATATTCACGAATAGAAGTTTGCAATTTGTCTGGAAAGGTTTTGAATTCCAAGGAATGCACGCCACCACGACCACATTTTGTGAGACGTTGTTTTCCCAAAATCAAATCGACATATTTATAATCTGTCATATGCACTTGATCATCCATTACAGCTTCATTGCTGCAAGAAATAAAAGAATAGCCTGAATGAACTATTGCTTTACCATGTACAGAGGGGTAATCGAACGAGTTACCTGCAATTACCTGAGTCTCATAATTAGCACGGCTAGCTCCAAAGCCAGGAGCATCATCATCCATCCAAGGAATCTTACGACGAAACTCTACCATACTTCCAATAAACTTAAAGTCTTGCTTATCGGGTACTCCATGATCTAGTTCATCATAGAAACCAGCAATGCTATCAGCAACAAAATCTGCAGGGGCACTAATTCTATCGAAACCATTTACGACAAGCACAAGACCTTTTTCATCAACAGAACGACAAGCGGAGAGTATTTCTGAAGGAAAACTTTGACCACCTTTATTCAGTGCAGTTACTTTATAGCTATAGATTTGTCCAACTTCCTGTTTAACACGATAAGTTCTCTTATTTACAACTACTCCATTATCAAAATCGCCATCACCAATCCGGGTGTAAACCACATATTGTTCAGCTACAGCGGTAGGTTCCAAAGGATCATTCACCGGTTGCCAAGTAAGCTCTACTTCATTTTCGCCTGTAAAATTCAGAGCGAAATGATCTATAGGAAGAGGTTGTACCACGTATTTTTGTTTGTATTGTGACGCAACGAATTGTAACATCCCCTTATAAATTGCTCTACTAACTGTAAAACGGAAGCGTGGATCAAGTCCATAACGCATATCTGCAAAGTTTTGATGGGAAAGAAGTTCCAGTAACATAGTTGGCACCTTAGGAACACGAGCCTCGTAATATGATTGATTCCACATTCCCCTACGCGACCAATTTGGTTCATAGAGTGAACGGACATCATTTACTATTTGTGTCTGAACAAGATCAGTTAAGTCTCTTGCAGCATATCTGGAAGCACCATTAGTGTATTTGCCATCATCTGTATTTGTACAAAAAATGCCTAAAGTGCCAATGATTGAATCATTCATTGTTGTACCGGCATCTGTATGAAAAGCAAAAGATAAATCTATAGGTATATTCAAGCCATTAGCACTAGGGTCAACTTCTGAACCGCCCGCTAAATAATTCACCCAAATACCTCTTGATTTATAATCATCGGTATAGTCATTCACTCCTTTACTTGGAGTATAAACTTCTTCAGGAAAACCAGCCCACTGCAACCAGTAACGAGCTCCTTCGGTATAACGAGGATAGCCGCTTGTCTCATATGGATAATCAACTTTCGGAAGTTGTTTTACCTCACCTTGAGCATTCGCATCCGAGCTTTTTATGTTCTCCGTGGTTCCGCTTTCAGCTATACGGCGGGCAATATTTCCATAACCACCACCTATTTTTATAGCATCAGCTGTAATAATTGTCCCAGCTTTGGAAGACCTGTTGGTTAACACAATCTTTGAATCATTATTCTTTCCTTCTTCAAAGTTGAAATGCCCCAAATAGATCCAAGTACTTCCACCCATTTTTTGGTTTACCTTAAATTTAGTAGTACCACCTTTGTGATAAACAGTATATAAAGCATCTTGCGCACTATTTTCTACAGTTTTATAAGAAACGTAAACAGCGTAAGTTCCGGTTTTAGGAATGCTTGGAATCCATTCAGCAAGACTCTCTTCCCCTTTTTTAATAGTTTCTATCTGACGAAAGGTTCCATCATGGAAAGGATTATCATTGTTAATATAGAATTCTTTTTTCTGAGCAAAACCAGGAGTCACTCCTTCCATCCATTTCTTCGCAGACACCTTTTCTATATACTGAGAACTACCGCTAAGAGAGCCATCATTATCCACAATCACTTCTGCCGTATTCACATCTCGTTCACGAGGAAGAAGCACATTAGCTCCAGCATTCTCAAGCATTGGTACAAGATAAGGCAACACATAACTTTGTGTGTACAAATCTTCTACAGTTTGAAAGATACGAGCCCTTTGCCATTCCCAACGCGTTAATTTTGACTCATAATAGTATCCATGACTTTGCCACATAGCTATGTGACGATTCTGTAACCCAAACTCTGGACGATAAGGCACTGAAATACGCGAAATCAGCGGCCGGTCTACACTATTCGTAAAAGTTTTAGCCTTCTTATCCTTTTTAGTGCGTAAAGCAAGTGGTATAAGTTCCTCTATTGGGTATTTATCGGTGATTAATTTAATATTATCATTTGTATATTCAGATGGGATTAATTGTCTAATATGCTGATAAATGTCAGCAACATTTTCTTCACGAAAAGGAATATAAGAACAATTAATATTGGCATATAGCTCTATTGTCTTTTTATTGAAGGCAATGGAGTCAATGCAAATCTCGCCAACAGAAATATACTCCCGAGCCTTCAAGGTAAGGTAATTCTCGATAGTTGAACGCACCTCTTTGGAAAGGTCCTGCGCCCCAACAGTCTGATAGCAGAGCCCGGCAACCAACAGGCTTAACACATAATTACGAATAGGTTTCATAAATATCTATTTTTGTTTTTTTATCAGCAATGTAAGGCCAATAAAAGTAAATAAAGCGTTAAATATTAGCAGTTCATAACTGAATGAATATCCATTGAACCATACCTGTGAATTTTTTTGCAGGATAAAGCAAAGAACAGGCGATATTATTGCTACTAAAGGCACATATTTATCACGCACCTGTTTTTTAGTAAAAATACCAAATGCAAACATTCCAAGAATCGGGCCATAAGTATAGCTTGCCAGGATATACACAGCATCAATAACACTTGTATTATTCAACAAGTTAATTATAATAATGACCAATCCCATCACAATAGACATCATAACATGAACTCGTTTACGTACTTTTACTACATCTTCTTCTGTTTTACTTCTTGTACTTCCAAGAATATCTACCGTAAAAGAAGTTGTTAAAGCTGTAAGAGCAGATCCGGCAGCAGAATAAGCTGCAGAAATCAGTCCCACAACAAACAAAACACCTACAATCTGTGGGAAATAACCGTGAGTGGCAATTAATGGGAAAAGTTCATCGCTCTTTTTAGGAATACTAATTCCAGATTTTGTAGCAAAAACATAAAGAAGAACGCCCAACATTAAGAATAACAAAATAATTAATACCTGAAAAACGCCACTAGTAATCATATTTTTTTGAGAATCCTTGAAATTCTTGCAACTTAAATTACGTTGCATCATATCTTGATCAAGACCGCTCATAGCAATCATTGTGAATACCCCGGCAAGAAACTGTTTAAAGAAATATCTTTTATCATTAACATCATCAAAGAAAAATGTCTTTGAATAGTCATTATCTGTAATGGTACTAATCATTCCACTGAAAGTGAGATTCAAATCTGAAGCTATATAGTAAATACAAAAAAGAACAGAGCCAACTAAACAAAGAGTCTTCAACGAGTCTGTCCATATTAAAGCTTTCACCCCTCCGCGAAAAGTATAAAGCCAAACCAACGCAACAGTGAAAACCACGTTCAAAAAGAAGGGAAGATGCAGTGGTTCAAATACTAATAACTGTAAAACCACGCAAACAAGGAATAAACGAACAGCTGCGCCCAGCATTTTAGATACAAAAAAGAACCAAGCCCCCGTTTTATAAGTAGAAACGCCAAAACGATTCTCCAGATATTCATAGATAGAGACTAAATTCATTCTATAAAAAAGAGGGATAAGAACAAAAGCAATAATAAACTGTCCGGCCAAAAATCCGAGAGCCATCTGAAGATATGAGAAATTGCCCACAGCCACCATTCCCGGTACTGAAACAAAAGTGACTCCTGAGATACTAGAACCGATCATGGCAAAAGCCACAACATACCAATGAGATTTCCTGTTTCCTACAAAAAATCCTTGATTATCTGCTTTTCTGCCTGCAATATAAGATACGACAAACAATATAATGAAATAACAAACAATGGTTGATAAAACTAAGACTGGGCTCATAATTATTCCAGATTATTTCCATAATAGTAAATTATACAAAAAGCAAAGTTAATAAGGAAGTGATGTAATAGAACATCACTTCCTTATTTATAAAGAAGAAATACTATTCCTTGTAGATCAAACATCAAGCTTAATTAGCCATCGGACAATCTTTCCAGGACAAGCTATTCTCTTATAGTGGATTTTGAGTAAGTACACCACCACTATTGTCTATTTCAGCCTGAGGTATAGGCATCAACTCACTAATACCGGGTCTAAATACTCCTTTTGCTTTAAATGTTTCTGCAGCTTTTCCCGTACGAACCATATCGAAGAATCGATGACCTTCCATAGCCAATTCCAAACGACGCTCTTTTATTGTTGCTTCAAATAAATCAGTGTCTGCAGCTGGAGAATCAGCTAATTTAGCGCGAGTTCTTACTTTATTTAAATACTTACGAGCTTCAGTATTATCTGGAGTAGCTGCTTTTAAACAAGCTTCAGCATAGTTCAAATAAACTTCCGATAAACGAATAACACGGATATTCACAGGATTGTTTCTAATTTCTGTTGAACGTTCAGCTGGTTTCAAATAATATTTTTGGTTATAATAACCTGTACGGTTTCTTTCTAACTTAGCAAAATTAGCAGGTGTTTCCCATGCTTGCAAATCAGTAGGCGTAAGTAAAGTTGCTGCTTTTCTAACAGTATCTCCAGCCTCATCAAAAGCATTAGCCAAACTTTGTGTTGGTTGATTGATTCCATATCCATAAGTAGCACCATATGGAAGCATCATTAAAACATGGAAATTACCATTATTTGTTGTTGCTGCACTTTGAGTTAATGAATTGTAAAAATCAATTTCAAAGATAGACTCTTTGCAATGTTCGCCAGCCAAACTGAAAACATAAGCATAATCATCTTCCAATTCATATCCATCTTTAAAAACCTCTAAAGAAGCTTTTTTACAGTCATCATATTTCTTTTCAAAAAGATATACACGTGATAACATGGCATTCGCTGCACCACGGGTGATTCTTCCCGCATCAGCCTTCATATCTATCTCTGACTTTGCTGGTAAATAACTAGCAGCTGTTTTTAAATCAGTCTCAATCTGTGCGTATACATCTGCAACTGGAGTTCTTGCCATTGTTTTATCTGAAATAGTCGGAGTCTTTGTCATTAATGGAACATCTCCAAATACACAAACTAATTCGTGATAGTAGTAAGCCCGTAAAAACAATGCCTCACCCAGCAAGCGCTTCTTACTTTGTGTTTTAAATAAGCTTTCATCCATACCGGAAATTCCATCAATAGCTTGGTTTGCTTTATTTATTCCCCTATATAGAATCTGATAACGACCTAATATTCGTCCATTATCAGTAGGATAGTTATAAGACTCCATCAGCGCAAAGCCCTGAACGTCAGAATCACTACCACTATAAGTAGCATCATCAGATAAGACATCGCCAAAACACCAGATTGTCCAAGTATATCTATAATCTTTAAGATCACTATACGCAGCTACAATGGATTGAAATGCATCATTCTCTGTTATAAAAAAGCCATCAGTAGTCAAGGCTCCAAGCTTCTTCTTATCAAGAAAATCATCACTACAACTAGCGACCATTAATGTAAAAATAAGCAGCCACAATATTTTATTTGATTTCATATTCTTATTCTTTTAAAATGTAACATTTATACCACCAGTAAATATGCGCGCTTGCGGATAAGTACCAATATCAACTCCCCGGCTTAAATAGTTCGTAGAAGATATTTGTCCAATTTCAGGATCTGCACCAGAATAGTTTGTTATTGTAAACAAGTTCTGACCAGACACATAAACTGACCAGACACATAAA
>Ga0183099_1000336_pt1 | contig 37061 bp, 23 predicted proteins | sample Biomet1_FD_127788 | JGI IMG/M metagenome (GOLD analysis project Ga0183099, IMG submission 127788) | Microbial communities from bioreactor (seeded with anoxic lake sediment) at LBNL, California, USA - Biofuel metagenome 1 | ecosystem: Engineered > Bioreactor > Anaerobic > Unclassified ... | reverse complement strand
AGAAGAGAATGTTGGAGTTGGTTCAGTAATACCACGTTCTGTTCCAGCTAATTTAGCAGTGAAACCAGAAAGGAAGTAATATTGAGTTTGTTGTGCATTCAAGATAGAAACTGGAGGAAGAACACCGAATGCATCAGCTGACAAGAAGATTACCTTCTTAGCTGCAGGAGCCTTAGAAACTGGCTTAACGATGTTTTCAATGTGATAAATAGGATAAGAAACACGAGTGTTTTCAGTTACTGATTTATCATCAAAGTTGATTTTACCATTAGCATCAACAGTAACGTTTTCAAGAAGAGCGTCACGTTTGATTGCAGCATAGATATCTGGTTCGTTTTCTTTGCTCAAGTTAATAACCTTAGCATAGCAACCACCTTCGAAGTTGAATACACCTTCGTCGTCCCATCCGTGTTCGTCGTCACCGATCAATTCACGTTTTGGATCTGTAGAAAGAGTAGTTTTACCTGTACCTGACAAACCAAAGAAGATTGCAGTTTCACCATCTTTATTTGTATTTGCAGAGCAATGCATAGAAGCCATACCCTGTAATGGAAGTAAGTAGTTCATGTAAGAGAACATACCTTTCTTCATCTCACCACCATACCAAGTACCACCAATCAACTGAATTTTTTCAGTTAAGTTGAATACTACGAAAGTTTTAGAGTTCAAGCCAAGTTCTGCAAAGTTTTCACCAGCATCAGTCTTAGAACCGTTCATTACAACGAAATCAGGTTCGCCATAGTTAGCCAATTCTTCTTCTGTAGGACGGATAAACATGTTCTTTACGAAATGTGCCTGCCAAGCTACTTCCATGATGAAACGGATTTTCAAACGGCTGCTTTCGTTAGCTCCGCAGAAAGTATCCATAACAAAAAGACGCTTTTGAGAAAGTTCTTTTGTAACAACACCTTTCAATACACTCCAGCTTTCCTGAGAAAGAGGTTTGTTATCATTCTTGTATTCGTCAGAAGTCCACCATACTGTATTTTCAGTAGTTGCATCTTTAACAAAGAATTTGTCTTTAGGAGAACGACCTGTGTAAACACCTGTCATAACGTTTACTGCACCTAGTTCTGTTTCCTGACCTTTTTCAAAGCCTTCCAAACCAGCTTTTGTTTCTTCTGCGAACAATACTTCATAAGATGGGTTGTGTAGGATTTCAGTTGCACCTACAATGCCATACTTGCTTAAATCTAAGTTTGCCATTTCTTTTGAATTAATTTAAATTGGTATAATAATCTATGTTCTTTAGTCTATATTTACTTGCTTCAAGTAATCCTTGTAAACCGAGTACAAAAGTAATACTTTATTTGAAAAGAAATACTATATTAAAGAAATTTTTCTTTAATTAGATCGGTTTTATAATTACATAACAAATTAACAGCATTTTTGATATTCATAAAAAATAAATTCGTTATTTTGCACCCCGTAAAGCGACAGAGCTATGATTATAGTATATGCAGATGAAAAGAGTCCCCGACTCGATTATATACTTTCCCGGATATTCAACGATACACTGGGAGGAAAGTTCTATTTTACGACCAACAAAGATGAATTTATCGCTTCGCATCTACCTTCGGTCAATTATTCCTTTGAGAACCTGCACAAAGGAGTATGGATAGTACCTTACTCCTTATTATATAATAAAGGTATAGACAAACAGAAAATAGGAAAGGTTTCCCGATGGAAGAACTTGCCTGTATTCTTTTCCCAGGAACAAGGAGATATACCCTTTGATCTATTTTCAGCAGCATTCTATCTTATTACAAGATATGAAGAATATCATTCAAAAGCGCTAGACATTCATGGCCGATATGAATATTCGGATAGCATCGTCTGCAGAATGGAGTGTATTGAGGAGCCTATTGTTGATCAATGGGCTTATGCATTAAAAGGTGAATTACTAAAACTTTACCCTGAATGTAAGTTTGTTCCCCGATCGTTCAATTTCATTCCAACCATTGATATTGACCATCCCTACCTTTACAGAAACAAAGGCTTTTCATTGAATGCTTTGTGCTTGTTAAAGGATTTGCTAAAAAGAGATTTTTCTATTTTCAAAAACCGGCTACTTACCATTCTCCATATTAAAGAAGACGTTTATTTCAATTTTGGATTTCTTCTTCAGCTCTATAAAGAACAAGGCATTAAAGGATTTTTTTTTGTACATTGGGGACCTTACGGGAGGTTTGACCGCAGATATATCTATCCATCTTGCCGCTATAAGAAAATGCTAAGGCAGATATCCGAAGAGCATCCGGTTTATATTCATCCTTCATATATTACCGCCTTCAACAATTTACAATTTTGCAAAGAAAAGATGGAACTTGAAAAGGTGTTAGGCAGAAAAACAGAAAGTAGCAGACAACATTTTCTTCGTTTCCGTTTTCCGGAGACTTTCAGACAGCTTCAAACAGCAGATATTCATGATGATTACTCCGTGCTTTATTCTAATCAGTATGGGTTCAGAGCCGGCACAAGCATCCCCTTCCCTTTCTATGATGTGGAAAGAGATCAGGAAACAAGTCTGATTATACATCCGTCAGCCGTAATGGATATGACTTTACTAAGGGATTTCAGCATGAGTCCGCAACAAGCATTTGAAAAGATAAAAGAGCTTGCTGAAAAAGTAAAAGCTGTAAACGGTGATTTTATAACACTTTTCCACAACTCCTCTTTGGCAGAAACCAATGAGTGGAAAGGATGGAGAGATATGTATACAGAAATGATTAAACAAATAATATATATAACAAAAAAAGAACAATGAAGATTATTAATTTTGGTGAGACAAATTCCATCTTAAATCAGTATGTTTCAGAGATTAGAAACGTAGAAGTACAGAATGACAGCATGCGTTTCCGTCGCAACATCGAACGAATTGGTGAAATTATGGCTTATGAGATGAGTAAGGAATTTGCTTATTCAACTAAAAACGTCCAAACACCCCTGGGTATTGCTCCTGTAAATACCCCAGACAATAAAATTGTTATCAGTACAATTCTTCGTGCTGGACTTCCTTTTCACCAGGGATTCCTTAATTATTTTGATAAAGCAGAGAATGCTTTTGTTTCTGCTTACCGCAAATATAAAGATGCGCTTAAGTTTGAAATAAATATTGAATATATTGCTTCCCCAAGAATTGCCGGTAAAACATTAATTATTACTGACCCAATGCTTGCCACAGGAAGTTCTCTGGAGTTAAGCTATGGCGCAATGCTTACAAAAGGTAATCCATCAGAGATACACGTTGCCGCTATTATTGCTAGCAAAAAAGCTATTGAATATATTCAGAATGTATTCCCAGAAGAAAAAACAACTATCTGGTGTGCAGCAATTGATCCTGAAATAGATTCTCATTCTTATATTGTTCCGGGATTAGGTGATGCCGGAGACTTATCCTACGGAGAAAAAGAATAATATCTTAACGAGTTATGCAAACTTATCAAAAGAAGCCCCACTGTTTACAAAACAAGCTGTACAAGTTGAATAGATGAATTGCATAACCCAGCAGAGAGATACTTACCAGATATAAAGAATGCAGGTTTAAAAGAAAATTCTTTTAAACCTGCATTCTTTATATCTAAGAAAATTACTTTATTTCCCAAGTATCACCACTAAGCAGGAATTCTTCCAGTTTACGAATAGGTTTCTTTGCCTGAACTTCTTTAATTTGTGTATACAAACATTCCTCGTAACTTGGAGCCTGCACATCACGAATCACACCTAAAGCGATGGGAAAATCAGGACCTTCCATCAATGCAAGTTTCATGTGAAGCGTGTTATCTTCACAATGAGCATCATGTACCAGAATATCTTTTTCAGTAACACCATTTTCACCTAAAGTCACCACTTTCAAACCAAATCCTTCTTGCATAAGACCTTTCTCGTTGTTTTCGCCAAACAACATTGGCTGACCTTGTTTCAGGTAAATAGCATTCTTTGCACGTCCTTCTTTTGTTGCAACTGCACTATAACAGCCGTCATTAAAGATCACACAGTTTTGCAAAACTTCTACAACAGAAGCTCCTTTATGACGAGCAGAAGCTGTTAATACTTCCACTGAACTCGAAGAATCTACATCCACACATCTTCCAAAGAATCTGCCTCTTGCACCAAATGCAAGCTCCGCAGGACGGAAAGGATCTTCCACTGTCCCATAAGGAGAAGATTTAGAAACAAAACCTCTTGGAGAGGTTGGTGAATATTGCCCTTTAGTCAATCCATAGATACGATTATTTAAAAGAACAATATTGATATTCACATTTCTGCGAAGAGCATGAATAAAATGATTTCCACCAATAGCTAGCCCATCACCATCACCAGAGATTTGCCAAACAGTTAATTCTGGATTGGCAACTTTCACCCCGGTAGCAATAGCAGCCGCACGTCCGTGAATAGTATGAAAACCATAAGTATTCATATAGTAAGGTAAGCGTGAGGAGCATCCAATACCCGAAATCACTGCTGTCATGTTAGGAGCAATTCCCAGACCAGCCATTGTTTTGTGCAAAGAATTCAGTAACGCATGGTCACCACATCCCGGACACCAACGAACATACTGATCACTCTTAAAATCTTTTGCTGCATATAATAGTTCGCTCATCTTACTTTTCCTCCATCAATTTAGTAAATTCTTCTACAAGTCTATCCACATTGAAAGGCTGTCCTTTCACTCTATTGAACTGACAGATATCTAGTCCTGGAATCTTCATACGAAGAAGTCCGGCAAACTGTCCAAGGTTCTGTTCTACAACAACAATCTTTTTGAACGCCCTCAACACCTCTTCAGTATTCTTAGGCAACGGATTGATGTATTGAAAATGAGCAAAAGCGACCTTTTTCCCCTCTTGTTGGCATTTCTCCACAGCAGAATAAAGATGTCCGTAGGTTCCGCCCCATCCTACGACCAGCAGATCGGCATTTTTATCTCCCAGAACTTCAAGCTCAGGAATGCAATTGGCAATATAATCAATCTTTTCCTGACGAGTCAACGTCATTCTCTGGTGATTATCAGCATCAGTAGAAATAGCACTTGTTGCAAAATCTTTTTCCAGCCCTCCAACTCTGTGCATAAAGCCTTCCATACCAGGAACTGCCCAGTAACGAACCTGAGATTCCATATCACGCAAGTAAGGTTTCCAAACCTCCTGCATCTCTTTGGTTACATAATTAGGCTTTATTTCAGGATAATCATTTAGTGAAGGAATCTTCCATGCAGCAGATCCGTTGGCAATATATCCATCTGTAAGAAGAATAACCGGAGTCATGTGTTCCAATGCTATTTTAGCTGCCATATAAGCAGAATCAAAACAATTAGTAGGAGAAGTTGCAGCAATAACAACCAATGGGCTTTCTCCGTTACGGCCATATACAGCTTGCAGCAAGTCGGTCTGTTCACTCTTAGTTGGCATACCGGTTGAAGGGCCACCACGCTGAACATTCACAATCACTAATGGCAATTCTGCAATAACAGCAAGGTTTATAGCTTCACTTTTAAGACAGATACCTGGTCCGGAAGTCGTAGTTACTGCCAAATTTCCAGCAAAAGAGGCACCGATAGCGCTACATGCACCAGAGATTTCATCTTCACACTGCACGGTTACCACACCCAGCTCTTTCCATTTAGCAAGATTGTGAAGAATATCGGTTGCGGGAGTAATAGGATATGAACCTAAAAATAGTTGTAAACCAGCTTTTTCAGCAGCGGCAACAAGTCCGTAAGATGTGGCAAGGTTACCATTCACATCAGTGTAAAAACCTTTTTCCTTCTCACCTTTAGATTCAACGATATAGGTAGATACTGAGGCGTGGATATTGTGACCATAGTTATAGCCATCTGTCAAGACTTTGATGTTTGCTTCCGCAATAGAAGGTTTCTTTGCAAACTTCTCATTAAGCATATGCATGGCATGGTCCAGAGGACGATTAAATAGCCAGCAAACCAATCCCAATGCGAACATATTTTTGCATCGAATTGCAGCCTTATTATCCAATCCGCTATCTTTTAGACTTTCTTTACACATAGAAGAGATAGGAGCATCAATAATCTGATTTTGAATACCCAACTCTGTAAAAGGCTCATCTGTTACATAGAGCGCTTTTTCTAAATCTTTTTTGGTAAAGGAATCTGTATCAATAATAATAATGGATTGTGGAGTGATGAATTTTACATTTGTTTTTAGTGCTGCGGGATTCATTGCCACAAGAACATCACACTTATCACCAGAAGTAAAAACTTTCTTTGCACCAATATGTACCTGAAAACCGGAAACTCCACTAATTGTTCCCTGCGGAGCACGGATCTCTGCCGGATAATCAGGAAATGTAGAAATATCATTTCCTAATACGGCCGATAAATTAGAGAAAATGTTTCCGGCCAATTGCATTCCATCACCGGAATCACCAGAGAAACGAACAACGACCCTCTCTAATTCTTTAACTACCATTTCGTCTGCCATAACTTTTCTTTATAATTAAGATTTAATGTCGCACAAAACGCATAAACAGAAGTTTCGTTTCAATATCATATGTATTGATTTACTCCTATTTATGCGTTCGCAAAGGTCGGAAAGTTATGCGACTTAGCAAAATCTTTTAGTGATTATCTAAGTGATGACAATAAACAATTTATCTTTCAAATATTCTACGTTTTATTACTTTTATGAACAAATAATAATTTATTCTTCATTTATAGGCATCGACATATTTTCATCGCTTTGCTTATTTTGTTTATTTTGCTTAGCACGCATATTTCCGAAATTATAAGTTATTGTAAAGCCAACTTGTTGTCCAGTTCTCCAACTCTTGGCATCCTGTATAAATCCTGTTCCGGAAGTTAGAGTATGCTGAATGCGGGAATTAAGGATATCACGGGCATTTATACTTAAGCTAAACTTTTTATTCATAAATGACTTTCGCAGACCTGCATCTAAAGAATAATTTGATTTCTGGGTACCCTGAGCCACTACTTGCCTTGCATTATAACCTCCCGTAACCTGCAACGAGATAGATTGTGGAAGAATAACATTAGCTATCATACGCGCATTCCATGAGAAATTATTACTTGAATTGCCCACAACAGGAGTTGTACTACCTTCAGGTAAATAGCTAAATCCATCTAGATTATAATAAAACAAATTTACGGTTGTGGTAAGATCTAATATTTTAAATAATTTATCTTTTCCTACCAGTTCAACTCCGGCCGACTGAGTTTTAGCCACATTGTCATAAGTAGTCTTCATTACATTCCCATCCAAATAGCGGATACTTTGAATTACATCATCAGTAGTACGGTAATATCCGGAGAAAGAAAGCATGTGGTTTTCCCAATTCTTAATATAATTCAACTCAAATGCATTTGAATATTCCGGGTTTAATTGGGGATTACCAAAAGAAATATTTGTAGAATCTGTTATATTCTTAAAAGAATTAAGCTGCCCCCCCTGAGGACGGGAAATACGACGGGTATAATTCAGCTGTATTTCATTATTGTTAGGCAAAGCATATGAAACAAAAGCACTTGGAAACAAGCTAAAATAATCCGTCGAATATGGAGTGCTGTTATTTGCATAGTCTTCAGATCTTGTATTCACTTTGGAATATTCTCCACGCAATCCAAGCTGATATCCCAATTTACTAATGCGACCAGAATATGTAGTATAAAGTGCATGTACATCCTGATTATAAATAAAACGATTATATAAACTATTATCAAATATAGTTGAGCTCTCATTAAGACCGGAGTAGGTTTCTACGGGACTGTTTTCTCTTCCAAGAGTTCCTTTATAACCCACTTCAAATTTTGTATTGTCATTTATCTTATTTTGATAGTCCAATTGAAACTCCCATTCATGTTTATTTATATTATTCAACTGACGTTGATAGGATGATGTCGTGTTATCTGCATAGAAAGATGTTTGGTTATAGATACTCGTATTATCCATTCCCCACTTATTATATGAAGCGGTAAAATCCAGATAGTTATCTTTTGTAAAATCATGTTTATACCCCAATTCTATATTTCCGCCATTCATTGAATTATCTGAGTTAGACAAACGATTACTTTTGTAATATGAACCTGGAACATTGCTTAAATAATCAATTGAATTATTTTGATTCATACCACCAAACATACCAAATCCACCTAATGTGAAGTGATCTTTAGGAGTATAATGATAAGTAACACCTCCTCTTAGAAATAGCCCGGAACGATTGCCCGTTTGTTTTGAAGTCTGGTTCAGATAAGTGTCATCAGAAGTATCCTCTGTACCCTGAGTATTTGTTCTGTTAGTATATCCACCACCAGGTATTTCATGGTGGCGATAACCAGCATTAGCATAAATATCAAACTTATTGCTGCTGTAATTAATATTAAAACTACTATTGTATCCTCTTGTGTTCAGTCCTGCCTGTGCACTACCGTAATAGCCAGCTTTACGATCCTGCTTTAATACTATATTAATAATACCCGCAGTGCCATCAGGGCTATATTTTGCTGAAGGATTAGTTATTACCTCAATTTTTTCAATATTTTCGGCAGGCATCTGTTCCAGAATCTGCGCTCTGTTATCAGCAGACAACCCAGATGCTTTTCCGTTAATCCAAACTGTAACATTTGAATTCCCCCGAAGCGAAACATCTCCGTCGTTATTTACTTCAACAGAAGGAATATTACTTAATACATCACTAGCTGAACCTCCGGCAGAAGCTATATTCTGATCTACATTAAAAACTTTTTTATCTATCTCAAATTTCATCTGAGACTTCTGACCCGTTACTTCCACTCCCTTCAACTCATGACTATCTTCAGCCAAAGGAATTACATTAAGGTTAACACTCTTTTTGGATGAAGTAATCGCAAATTCTTTTTCATACGCTTTATAGCCAATATACGATACACTCACAATGTATGTTCCTTCCTTTAGTCCTCCAAGAACAAAAGCACCACTTTGGTCTGTAACTCCTCCTTTTACCAGAGAAGCATGAGTTTTTGTCTTTATACTAACATTGACAAACTGCAAACTTTCCTTTGTTTTTGAATCAATCACCATACCTTTGATACCTCCCAGCTCTCCTGGAGCTGCATAACCACAAATACTAATAACGAGCAACAATGCGCCCAACAACAATCTTTTCATATAGCTCAGTTTCTTAAAATACACTTTTATAATTTCAAGGAATTTGACCAGCTTATAAAGCAATGGTTTAATGCATTGATGTTCTTTAACAAAGAAAATCTTTGTACATATCAACAAAATAGATTACCTTTGCCACTGCATTTTGGCCTTGTAGTTCAATGGATAGAACAAAAGTTTCCTAAACTTTAGATCCGAGTTCGATTCTCGGCGGGGCTACACTACTCCCTACTACTATCTAAAAATCAGACAATTAAACAGTAATAGTATTCCATAAGAGTTTCTTTGAATTATTAAAAGGCATTTTCTTTCCAGATTCAATAGCTATTGAAAATATTAAATTTTCCATCATATAACCTATTAATCTTTTTTAAGGAATAGTACAGCCTGCAATAATCATTTTCAACTAGATTAATATATTTATCAAGGTCATTACATCTCTGAGTAACAGAGGATAATCTGTAGATAAATTAACGAAATATGCTTGGAGAGAAAATTTCTTTATTCTACATTTGTGAATTATTCATTGGGCTGTCAACTAATAATTAAGTCCTGACTTTGACTATTAGCTAACAAAGTCTTCTATCAGTTTTAATTCAATTTACATAAATCACACGATTATGAGAAGTACTACCTTTCAACCAGTGAGCTTTAGTTTATTTGATTACCGGACCTATTTATTTAGTTTTGTATTTATTATCGGTAATTTAGTTCTACCCCAAATTTGTCACCTAATTCCTGATGGTGGAAAAATGCTACTCCCAATTTATTTCTTCACTCTGATAGCATCTTACAAATTCGGGCTTCGCATTGGGCTACTGACTGCAATATTATCCCCTTTATGCAACTGTTTACTATTTGGTATGCCTTCTTTAATTGTACTACCAATATTATTAATAAAATCTTCTTTATTAGCTGCTATTGCTGCTAAAATAGCTCAATACAGCCATAAAGTATCCTTTATTCATCTCGCAATTACCATAGTTGCCTATCAATTGATTGGTGGCATTGCTGAATATTTCATAGCAGGTAGTCTGCAATCTGCAATACAGGACTTTACAATTGGTTTTCCGGGAATGCTAATCCAGATATTAGGTGGTTGGTTTATTCTAAAAAAGTTAGCTAAATATGAGTGCTAAAAGTTTTGAGGAAGTAATCGAACGAATTCATCAAATTGAAATTAGTGAGTCTTTTGATATGATTGTGGCTATTGCCAATGGCGGCATAATTCCTGCAGCACTGCTTTGTCAGCGTTTAAATTTGGAGATAAATCTTCTCAAGCTGAGTTTACGGGACAAATATCAACAGCCAATGTTTGACCAACCACAACTACTCGAACCTATTCATTTTGATTTTGAAGGCAAGAGAATATTGTTGGTTGAAGATCGAATTAAAACCGGAGCTACAATTAATTATGCCCGAAAGCTTCTTTCCAAAGCTGCTGTGGTAAAAACATTCGCTGTGAACGGTAATGCAGACTATTGTCTTTATAATGAGAGTTGTTTCAAATTTCCCTGGATCTTATAAGCAAACAATATGGATAGACGAGATTTTTTACGTGCGCTGGCTTTAACAGGCATTGCTACCACTGTAAAGCCTAATGAGGCATTTGATTTGTTAATGCAAACAAGTGAAAATACGGCAACCAAAAAAGCATATGATATGGTTGCTGTAATAGGAGGTGAACCCGAAGTTATGTTCCGCCATGCTATTAAAGAGATGGGCGGAATGGGCAAATTCGTAAAGAAGGGACAGAAGGTCGCTGTAAAACCGAATATAGGATGGGATAAGACACCCGAACTGGCCAGTAACACAAATCCGAAACTGGTAGCTGAGGTAGTAAGGCAATGTTTTGCAGCCGGTGCTAAAGAGGTCGTTGTATTTGATCATTCCTGTGACGACTGGCGTAAATGTTATAAGAATAGCGGAATAGAAGAAGCAGCAAAAGAAGCCGGAGCAAAAGTTGTGCCTGCTCATGAAGAATCATACTATAGAACGATCTCACTTCCTCATGCCAAGAATTTAAAAACAGCTAAAGTTCATCAAGCCATATTAGATTGCGATGTATGGATCAATATCCCCGTTCTGAAAAACCACGGTGGAGCTAAGATGACCATTTCAATGAAGAACATGATGGGAATTGTGTGGGACAGAGGATATTTTCATGAGAACGACTTACAACAATGCATTGCAGATATTTGTACTTTACCCAAACGTCCTGTTCTCAACGTTGTAGATGCATATCGGGTTATGAAAAGTAATGGCCCGCGTGGCAGATCTACTTCCGATGTAGTTCTGGCTAAAGGTTTGTTCCTTTCCCAAGATATGGTTGCAGTAGACACTGCAGCTGTGAAGTTCTTCAACCAGATTACAAACATGCCTTTAGGTGAGGTGCAGCACATAGTTAATGCTTCAAATCTGAAAGTAGGAAGCATGAACCTCGATAAAATGAATATTAAACGAATCAAATTATAAACTTATGTTACAAAAAACGCGTATTTCGGCAGCTTTCATCATGTTATTTCTTATCACCTTTTATTTTGTAGACTTTGCCGGACTATTGCCTCACAAGATACAGTTACTAACAACAATTCAATTAGTTCCAGCACTTCTTGCAGTAAATATTGGAGTAATAATATTCTTATTACTTCTTACTCTTCTTTTTGGACGTGTATACTGTTCTGTTATCTGCCCACTTGGAATATGGCAGGATGTAACTGAACGTATTGCTAAACTTTTTAATAAAAGGAAGAAATACAAATTCCTTCCTGCAAGAAACATGCTAAGATACGGAGTACTTGCTATAGTAACAATAGCATTTCTCTTTGGATTTACTTTCTTACTTAGCATACTTGAGCCATATAGTATTTTTGGAAGAATAGCTTCTAATATATTCCATCCGGCATACATGTATGGAAATAACATTCTGGTAAAAGTTCTTGGGAAACTAAGCAGTTCTAATCTATATATAGTGGAGATCGCTATCAGAAGCATATTTTCGCTTGTTGTAGCCTTACTTAGCTTATTAATTATATCATTCTTTGGATATAAATACGGAAGGTTATATTGCAACACAATATGCCCTGTAGGCAGTTTGCTTGGATTTATATCTAAGTTCTCGCTGTTCAAAATTCAATTTGATGAAAATGCATGCAACAGTTGTGGAGCATGCGCTACAAAATGCAAATCGTCCTGCATAAACGTAAAGGAGCACAAGGTGGATAGCAGCCGTTGCGTTACATGTTTTAACTGCCTGCCAGCATGTAAGAAGAAAGCAATCAATTTCAAATTTTCATACGCTGCTGGTAGCAATAAAGTAGAAAGTGAACATGATAGCAGTCGCAGAACCTTCATCGCTTTAACAGGAGCTGGATTGATAACTATCCCTTTAGCTAAAGCTCAGAATGCCCTTGCTACATTAAATAGTAAAAAGCCATATAAAAAGCTTAATCCACTTTCTCCTCCAGGATCTATCAGTACAAAAAATATGCAGGACCACTGTACAGCTTGTCATCTTTGTGTGAGCCGTTGTCCTTCTCACGTCTTGAAACCATCATTCACTGAATATGGATTAAGTGGAATGATGCAACCTATGATGAGTTTTGATAAAGGATTCTGCAACTATGACTGCACAGTTTGTTCGCATACCTGCCCAAACGGTGCAATTATTCCACTTACTAAAGAGGAAAAACACACTACACAAATGGGCCGTGTAGTTTATACCATGCCAAACTGTTTAGTCTATACTGACAATACGGATTGCGGTGCTTGCTCTGAATACTGTCCTACTCAGGCTGTAACAATGAAGCCTTACAAAGACGGACTAAGTATACCAAGCGTTAATCCGGATATTTGTGTAGGATGCGGAGCCTGCGAATATGCCTGTCCTGCACAGCCTAAAGCTATTAACGTTGAAGGAAATGTTATTCAGTTGAAAGCTAAGCCTTTTGAAGAAGAACAAAAAAAAGATGTAAGAATAGACAGTTTTGGTTTCTAGAATATAAAACAGAAAAGCAGGCGAGAAAGGCTTTTCAATATAAAAGAACATAAAAAGGGCTACCACTCATCTTACAGAGAAAAAATAATAGCGTAGAAGTCTAGCAGTCAAGCAGTCTATAACCGAATTCTTTATTGTACATCCGGGTATACCTTTCCCATACACCCGGGTCTAAACACTGGATGTACTGGTAGCGTACATCTAGGTGGAAACATAGTTTTCACTATTAAAACAAAAAAAGCTGGGCTATTTTTGTTTTAATTGATGAAAGATATTACTAATTAATTAGATTTTGCATCTTTAGGAAGTATCTTATATAAATAAAGATAACCAATTAATCCGCAAAGAATAGTTCCGATTATGATACCCAGTTTCGCCTGATTAAGTAAAACCTGTGTATCTCCAAATGAAAGAGTAGCTATAAACAGTGCGACTGTAAAGCCTATACCACCTAACATAGATACACCTGCTAAGTTCTTCCAACTCATACCTTCAGGCATATTCGCGATTTTGAGTTTTATAGTCAGCCAGGTAAAAGAAAAGAGTCCGATAAACTTCCCGAATAAGAGCCCTGCAGCAACAGCAAAAGTCACATTTCCTACTATTTCACCTTCCCCACCAGAAAGAACAACTCCCGCATTAGCAAAAGCAAAAATTGGCATAATAAAGTAGTTAACCACACCTTGCAACCCATCTTCCATAGATTGCAAAGGTGAAATCACATGGTTGGAAGCAGATTCTATACTTTTCAGTCTTTCTAATTGTAGTTTATCCAGGATTATGCTATCCTTTCTGGAAACAGGAAAAGAATGAATATTTTCACGGATATGCTCAATATACTTACCTATTTTAATATGTGGCCTGGAAGGAATAGTAAATGCAACTAATACACCGGCTACTGTACTATGAATACCCGACTGAAGAAATAAGTACCAAACGACAATACCTAATAACACATAAAATCCCTTATTTACTATATTCAGCTTGTTGTTGGCATAAAGCATAAATGCAAGAATCACTGCTGCAGCAAGTAGATATCCCAATTCTAAATTTGTGGCATAGAAAATAGCAATAACAATAATTCCGCCAATATCATCTGCCACGGCAAATGCTGTCAGAAATATTTTCAGGCTCAAAGGAACACGTTTACCCAATAAACCAAGTACACTTAAAGAAAATGCGATATCTGTTGCCATTGGAATAGCAATACCATTACATCCGGGAGCTTCAGGGACTATAAAATAATAAATAATCACAGGAATAATCATACCTCCACATGCTGCAATAATAGGCAGCAATGCCTGACGGACAGTAGAGAGTTCTCCAACCAATACTTCTCTCTTTATTTCAAGTCCAACTGAGAAAAAAAAGATTGCCATCAAAGCGTCGTTGATGAACATTAATAATGTCATAGACTCTCCATGGTGGCTAAAAAGATTAAAGTTGCCAATCTGTAAAGAGACTGGATAATTTAACATCGATTGATAAGCATCATTTAAAGGTGAGTTTGCCACAATCATAGCAAGAACTGCTACGACCATAAGCACCATTCCACCACTTACATAATGCTTAAAGAAACTATTAAAAGAATAAGCAACTGGCCTTATTTTAAAGTTATTCACAGCTCAATATTTTATAATAAGAATCGATTTATAGTACCAATAAATGTTTGCAAGTTATGCAAAAAGGAGTAAAACCACAAGTCCATAAACAAAAAAAACACAACTAAATCCTTATGTAAGTGAGCAAATAAATATTCTCAGAAATCTGTCATTACACAATATGCAAAATACTGATCAGTGTTTTATGCTGTGCTGTAGTATTTGACTACAATGAATTTCAGCATTTTTTGCAGAAGAAGTGTATAAATAAAAAAGGCTGCTCTAAGCAGAGCAGCCTTCCATTATATAAAGCTATCAATTATTCTTTGTCAGCTAGTTTTGCATGTTTCCTAGCTTCTTTCTGTTGTATCAAGAATGCAACTGGAGAAGCCATGAAAAGAGAAGAAAGTGTACCAACAACAACACCCAGAATCATTGCAAATGAGAAACTACGAATAGAATCAGCACCTAAAATGAAAATACATAAAAGTACTAGCAATGTACATAATGAAGTATTAACAGTACGAGATAACGTCGTATTTAATGAATCATTAAACAAGCCTGTACGGTCATGTTTTGGATATAAATGGAAGTACTCACGTACACGGTCAAAGATTACGACCTTATCGTTCATAGAGTAACCAATTGCCGTCAGGATCGCACCTATAAATGTCTGGTCAACCTCCATTGAGAATGGAAGGAATCCCCAGCAAAGCGAGTAAACACCCAATATAACAATTGTATCAACAGCAAGGGCAACAATAGAACCCACACTATAAGATATATCTCTGAATCGTAATAAGATATAAAGTCCGATACCAATGATAGCAAAAATAACAGACCGCACTGCAGAAGTTTTAATATCATCAGCAACACTTGGACCTACTTTTTGAGAACTAAGAATGCTACCTCCGATCTTTACGTCAGATGTTTTAAATGCTTCAAATGTAGTTCCAGGAACCAAGACTTTATCTTTTAATGCTTCAAAAATCATCTGTTCGATATCAGTATCCACTGTACCACCACTTTCAGAAATTCTATAGTTTGTACTTAAGCGAACCTTGTCACCTTTTGTCCCAAGAGCAATAACAGTTACTGTCGCATCTTTACCAAACTTATTAGACATGAGCGATCTCACATCCTCTGGTGCAACTTGCTTAGAGAACTGAAGCACATAGTTACGTCCACCGGTAAAATCAATACTGTGACTTAAACCACGAGTTGCAAGAGATCCTAAACAGATAGCCAGGATTACACCCCATATAATAAACACTTTCTTATTAGCTCCTACGAAATTGAAATTTGTGTGAACAAATATCTTTTTGGAGAATTTAGAGTGGAATGGTAAGTTCAACAGCTTATCTTTACTCATAAAGTAATCATAAACCACATGAGTCATAAATACAGAAGTAAAGAATGACATCAAGATACCAATAATCAATGTTGTAGCAAAACCTCTGATTGGTCCTGTTCCGAAATAGAATAATATAATACCAGTAAGAACTGATGTAAAGTGACCATCAAAGATAGCAGAGAAGGCAGCCTTATAACCATCATTCAAAGCATTCTTAGTATTTTTTCCAGTCCTTAATTCCTCTTTAGTACGTTCATAGATAAGCACATTCGCATCCACCGCAATACCCAATGTCAACACCATACCGGCAATACCCGAAAGAGTTAACGCCGCCTGATAGGACGAAAGAATACCAAGTGTAAAGAATAAGTTGAATATCAATGCACAGTTAGCAATCATACCCGGTATGAATCCATACATGAAGCACATGAAGCACATCAAAACAACAATTGCTACAATAAATGAAACGATACCAGCATTGATAGATTCCTGACCTAAAGAAGGTCCGATAATATCTTCCTGAACAATGTGAGCTGGAGCAGGCATCTTACCTGATTTCAGCACATTTGCTAAGTCCTTAGACTCTTCCGGAGTAAAGTGACCGCTGATTTCTGAGTTTCCACCAGTAATTTCACTATTTACATTTGGTGCAGAATATACATAACCATCAAGAACAATAGCAATTGCTTTACCAATATTCTGTTTAGTCATCAAAGCCCATCTTCTTGAACCTTCAGAGTTCATTGACATGCTTACAGCAGGTTTACCATATTGGTCAAAAACATCTTTAGCATCAGTAACTACATCACCTTCCAATGGAGCACGTCCGTTGCGTTCAGTTGATTTAATTGCATAAAGTTCAAATGTCTGTCCCTTTTTGTCACCATCAACAGCTTTTACTCCCCATTTAAGTTTTAAGTCTTTAGGAAATTCGTCCTGAATCTGCTTCATTGCAAAATAGCGGTTAATTGCAGCAGTATCTCTGTGATTAGCATAACCTACAATACATCCCATTCCATTTGTATTTGGCTGGAATATTGAAAGCAATGGGTGCTCACTTTTAGCTTGCGCCATCTGAGAGCTAGTTGCTTTTGTTTCCTTCTTAGCAGATTTGCCTTTTAATGCAGCAAGAAGACTATCTTTTGCATTAACCTTGGCAGCTGTTGCAACAGCTGTAGAATCTTTTGCAAGAGAATCAGCTTTTATGGTAGTATCATTAACTGCTACACCCTTACCTTCAGCCAACAAACGAAGTTTGCTATCGATAGAAGAGATATAAGGAACAATTTCTTTAGAATCATAAGTTTCCCAGAATTCCAGGTTAGCAGAACCTTGAAGCAATTTTCTTACACGTTCAGGTTCTTTGATACCAGGAAGCTCAACCATGATACGTCCCATCTTATCAGGTAAAGTCTGAATATTAGGCTGAACAACACCGAAACGGTCGATACGGGTACGAAGAACGTTATAAGAGTTATCGATAGCAGCTTTTACTTCTTCTCTTAAAACCTTTTCTACTTCAGAATCTGATGATTTCTGACTAATCTTATCTTTTAATTGCTGGGTTGCAAATAGTTGTGATAACCTTGCACCCGGAGCTAATTTATGATATTCTTTAATGAAAAGTGTAATAAAGTCAGACTGACTTATCTCAGAAAGTTTTTGAGCTGAAGCGAGAGATTTATTGAATGCCGGATCTTCTTTGTGATCAGCCAACGCTTTAATCACATCACCTACAGAAACTTCAAGAACAACATTCATACCTCCCTTTAGGTCAAGACCTAAACTAATCTCCATTTCACGACACTGTTTGAGCGTATAATTACGTAGCCACACCTTTTCAGTTGACAAAGAGTCAATGTATTCCTGCTCCAGTTTCGGATCTCCTTTTGCATACTCCGCAGCCTTATTCATATAATGGCGGGTAACAAAAGAAAACGAAAGATAGAACACACATACAAGTGTGAGTAATAGCGCAAAAACTTTTACAAGTCCTTTGTTTTGCATTTTACTTTAAAATTTATATTACTTACTTTAATTAATTTATACTGTTATAGTGCGCAAATATAGCTTTTTTTTCACTTTTATATATAAAGTATAGCAAATATTTAAGTTCTATAGCACATTTTGCATTGACAAAATATGTTATAAAACAGTTCTTTGACTACAAACAGCCAATTAGGGATTCAAAATAATTATTGAAGACCGCGATTTTTCAACATTGGTTCAAGTTTGGGTTCTGCACCACGGAATTTTTTGTATAGTTCCATAGGATCTTCGCTTCCTCCTTTTTCAAGTACATTGGTCCGAAAAGCATCAGCCGTTGTTTTATCAAATATACCATGTTCCTTAAATGCTTCAAATGCGTCAGAGTCTAATACATTTGCCCATAGATAACTGTAATATCCGGCTGCATATCCACCAATGATATGATTAAAGTAAGTGCATCTGTATCGTGGTGCAATTTCAGGAATCAACCCAATCTTGTCCATTGTCTTCTTCTCAAAATCAATTATGTTCAAATCTTTTGCGTCTTTCAGATTATGTAATTCCATATCGAGAATAGCTGCTGCAAGAAGTTCTGTTGTCATAAATCCCTGATTGAAGAGCGATTGCTTCTTCAACTTCTGAATCAAGGAATCTGGCATCACTTCTCCAGTCTTATAATGTTTTGCATACATTTTCAGTACCTCAGGTTCAGTAGCCCAATGTTCCATAATCTGAGAAGGCAATTCTACAAAGTCACGTGTAACATTGGTTCCTGAAACTCCATAATAATTACACTTGCTTAAAAGTCCGTGAAGTGCATGCCCAAATTCGTGGAACAATGTTTCTACTTCATCCAAGGTAAGTAATGAAGGTACATCGCCCGAAGGTTTTGTAAAGCTAGCTACATTGCAAATCACCGGACGAACATCTCCACACTGATCTTTGTAATTATTCATCCAAGCTCCGCCACGTTTGCCAGGACGTGGAAAATAGTCCACATAAAACACTCCCAGATGAGTTCCATTGCTATCTTTTACATCAAACGCTTTTACATCTGGATGATAAACAGGAAAATCTTTCAGTTCTGTCAATGTAACACCATAGAGTTTCTTTGCCACTGCAAAAACTCCTTCTCGAACATTTTCAAGTTTAAAGTAAGGTTTCAAATCCTCTTCGTTGAGATTATATTTTTCCTGACGAAGTTTTTCTGAGTAATACCACCAGTCCCATCCAGCAAGTTTTTCTCCTTTGCCTTCCGAATCCATAATTTTCTGTAACTCTGCTGCCTCTTTCTTAGCATTCGCTATTGAATATCCCCATAGTTTATTAAGAAAAGACATTACTGTTGTAGAGTTTTTAGCCATATTCTCATCCAGCACAAAGTTTGCATAAGTATCAAAGCCCAGCAACTGAGCCTTTTCTAGGCGAAGAGTAATCACCTTAGAGATAATTGCCTTATTATCATTTTTGTCTCCTTTGTTTGCTCTGTTGATATAAGCGTTGTAAATCTGTTCACGCAGATTTCTGTTATCGGCATATTGCAGGAAAGGAAGACGACTGGAGCTCTGTAATGTAAAAATCCATTTCCCATCTTTTCCTTGTGCTTTGGCATCATTGGCAGCACTCTGAATAAACCATTCAGGAAGTCCAGACAAATCTTTCTTATCACTAATTACCAGTTGGTAAGCATTTGTTTCATTCAATACATGATTGCTGAAATCGATTTCCAGAGTAGACAGTTCTTTATTAATCTGGCGCAAGCGAGACTGTTTCTGATCATTCAGACCTGCACCGGAACGGACAAATTTTTTATAAATAAGATCAAGCAAACGTTCTTGTTCATGGGTTAACTTTAAAGATTTCTTCTGATCATGAATGGCATTGATTCTTTTAAAAAGAGCTTTGTTCAGATACACGTTATCACTGTGTTCTGACAACACAGGAGCCATTTTAATAGAAAGTGCAGTCAGAGAATCATTTGTTTCAGCTTCAGTTAAGTTAAAAAACACACCTCCTACCCTACGAAGAATTGAACCGCTGTTATCAAAAGCGACAATTGTATTTTTAAAAGTTGGCTTTGCTTTATTAGCTATTATAGCCTTAATTTCGGCATTCTGCTGACGGATACCTTCCAAAAAAGCTGGTTCGTAATGTCCTATCTTTATCAGATTAAAAGGGGGAGCATTAAATTGTGTCTTAAATTCCGTCAGAAAAGGATTCTGATCAGGTTTACTGGCATATGAATGGGTCATACTGCAAACAGATAAAATAAATACTAATTTCTTTAAATTCATATTTGTGAATGTATTAAATGGAAACAATTAAGAATCACTTTTGCTTAGCAATATAGCACCAGATAGGATAATGGTCAGATTCCTTAATGCTCTTGTCAACGGTGCAGTTATATGCTGCCAGATTTTTACTTATCAGAATATTGTCTATTCTGAAATAAAATCCATGTTGGTTATAAGAGATTCCCAATCCACTGCCAGACTGAGTAAATGCATCATGTAAGCCCTCAGCTATAACACGGTGAGCGTATGAAATTGGGGTGTCATTAAAGTCACCACAAACAATAATTGAAGAATGTTTGGATGCTGCTATTTCTTTAGCAATAGTATCGGCTTGCAAGGCCCGGATAGCTGAAGCTTCAGCAAACTTTTTAGTCAGATACCGTACACCATTCTTCACCTTCTGAGTCTCCGGATCCTTGATCATATTGACATACACATCCTTATCTACTTTGGTCAGTTTATTAGACTCCAAATGGTTGTTGATAAGTGTGATTATCTCGCCATGTACTTCAACTTCGTATATAGCAGAGCCATTATAGGTACTTTTATAATGGATAATACGTGATGAAAGAATAGGAAACTTTGAATAACAAGCCAGCCAATTACCTGTCCCTTTCTCACTCACATTACATTTCGTATGATAAGGATAATCACTTAAGGCTTTGTTTATATCTGCTTCTGTGAGGAATTTTTTATCAGATGTAAACTGAAACTCCTGCATACAAATAATATCCGGTTTTTTCTTCAGAATGTATTTAAGAATCGGATTTGGATCAGAAGCAGTATGCTTTTTCTGCATATTAAACCCCATTACATTGTATGAAAGTAATTTTATTCTATTATCAGGAAGCTTTTCCGTTCGAAAGTTTATTGGCATATAAGTCCGGATCTGGCCAAAACACAAGATAAAAGAGCAAACAGCAATTAAAGCCCACCGAGGTCGGACAAACAGCCAGAAAAAAAGAAAAAAAAGATTTATAAATAAGAAAACAGGAAACACAAGTCCTACGCACGATAAAACCGGATGAACAGATGGATTGATAATCCATGGACTGTAAGCAGAAAACAAAAACAGTCCCGCAAAGAAAATATTCACTGCCACTATAACATAAACCAAAGCTTTACCAAGGTGCTTCATTGTTATCTCTTACTTGCATCAAACAGACTTTTCTTCTCTTCAGTTGTCAGACTCTCATAACCGGATTTCTTCAGTTTATCCAAAATCCTGTCCACTTCATCATTCTGAGCTTTCTTTTTTGCATTATAATCATAATCTTTATTTCTCTTATCATCGCTATAATGCACAGTCATTTTTGGTTTTCGTCTGGCAGTAAAAGCTTTCCCGGTAAACAAAGAAATAAACCAGTCAAGGATCTTGTTTATCCAGGCAGTTACATCATGTCCTTTATTTAAACTTGCTGCAAACCATAAGCCGGCAAGTGCACCTCCCAAATGAGCAATATGTCCGCCTGCATTATCAGATGTAATAAAAAGAAGATCGGAGATAACCATAAAAAGAGCAATATATTTCAGTCTTATTGCTCCAAACAAAAGCAACCTGACCTGATACTCCGGCTGGCGGTAGGCAGTTGCCACAACAATAGCAAGCACAGAAGCCGAAGCCCCCAGCATATAAGAAGATTCAATGGCATTACTAAAATATGGGAACAAATTAAAAGACAACATATAAAGTATTGCTCCACAAATTCCTCCTAAAACATATACCCCACGCAGGTGTTTTGCGGAAAAGAAAGAAAGGAAAAGTTGTCCGAACCAATAGAGCCATAGCATATTAAAAAGGACATGCAACACATCGGCATGCATAAACATATAAGTAAAGATGCTCCAGGGCTGGTATAAGAAGTTTTGCAGAGAGGCAGGCATCTCTACATACCGAAGAATATTCTCACCACTACGATTAAATAGTTTGAGAAGAATCAGAAATAAAGAAGTGAGAATAAACACTCCGCCATTAATGTATATTAGCTGAATGTAAATATTTCCCCGCTTGAAGTTCTCTTTTAAATCAGAAATAATATGTCCCATTATTACCTTTATTTTTCTTTCTCCAGTATATGATTAATAAGAATCCAAAAATCATTCCACCAAGGTGGGCAAAATGAGCTACGTTATCAGTAGGATTATTGGCTATTCCCTGCATTAATTCTATAATTGCATACCCTGCAACAAAATACTTTGCTTTAATAGGGAATGGGAAAGGTATAATAAACATCTTCTCATTGGGAAACAGCATGCCAAATGCAAGAAGAATGGCATAAACAGCTCCAGAAGCTCCTACAGTATTCATCTCATTCAGATACTGTTGCATGGAAATAATGAGTCCATTACCCATATCAACCTTATCATAAGCCGAAAGGTCTACAACATATTGAATATATTGCACCACCTCCTGAATAAGACCGGCACCGATACCGCAAGCAATATAATAAAAAAGGAATTTCTTAGGGCCCCATATCTGCTCTAAAATTCGTCCAAACATCCAAACAGCAAACATGTTAAAGAAGAGATGAGTGAAGCTTCCGTGCATGAACATGTAAGAAATGAGCTGAGCAGGATTAAAGTCACTTGCCATAAAGAAATGCAAGCCAAGAAATTGGGATAATTCTAATCCATATCTAGGCGCTACAATTGCTCCCAAAAAGAACAAAACGTTTATTATTATCAGGTTTTTCGTTACTGGTGGCATATATTATAATTAAGTTATTAGTCTGTTTCAGACAAGTTATATAACACAAAAGTAGTAAATATTTCTGTTTTAGAGCATAAAACCCCTATTCTATTACATTTTTTTCGTTTTACGTCGTATTTTTTTAAGATTAATATTTGATATATTGTTTTGTTACTCTATATTTGTGAGGATTTTCGATTTATCTTTTAAGTTACATATATTAATTAATCATTTACGAATTATGAATAAGGCAGAACTTATTAATGCTATCGCAGCAGGATCAGGCTTGAGTAAGGCAGATTCAAAGAAAGCTCTTGACGCTTTCGTTTCAAGTGTATCAGATACTCTTAAGTCAGGTGAAAAAGTTTCTTTAGTTGGTTTCGGAACATTCTCAGTAAGTGAGAGAGGTGAAAGAACTGGTATCAATCCTTCTACTAAAGCACCTATCACTATTCCTGCTAAGAAAGTTGCTAAATTTAAAGCTGGCGCTGAATTAGCTGACGCTATCAAATAAGCCATTCTTTAAGAAATAAAAAAGGAGATGCAAGAGTTTGCATCTCCTTTTTTTTATATCTGACACGAAAGTATTATCTTTGCGCACTCATAATATCTCATTTAGAAACACATACAGATATGAATATAGAAAACAAAATAGCAGTATCGGTTATTAACGGACTGAAATCGCTATACGGGCAAGAAGTTCCTGCCGCACAGGTACAACTGCAAAAAACCAAAAAAGAGTTTGAAGGACACCTTACATTGGTTGTGTTTCCTTTCTTGAAATTATCAAAGAAAAAGCCGGAAGAAACTGCGCAGGAAATCGGCGAATACCTATTAGCTAATGATTCTTCTATTTCAGCTTTCAATGTAATCAAAGGATTTCTTAATCTCACAATCGCTTCTTCATGCTGGATTGAGCTACTCAACTCTATTCATGCGGAAAAACAATACGGAATTATTCCTGCTAATGAGAATTCTCCATTAGTGATGATTGAATATTCTTCTCCAAACACCAATAAACCTCTTCACCTGGGCCACGTGCGCAACAACCTTTTAGGTCATGCACTTGCTAATATCATGATGGCCAACGGAAATAAGGTGGTTAAAACCAATATTGTGAACGACCGCGGTATTCATATCTGCAAATCAATGCTTGCATGGCAGAAATACGGAAACGGTGAAACACCTGAATCATCAGGAAAGAAAGGTGATCATCTGGTAGGTGATTACTATGTTTCTTTCGACAAACATTATAAAGCTGAATTAGCAGAACTACAAGCCAAAGGTCTTAGCAAAGAAGAAGCTGAAGCACAATCTTCATTGATGAGCGAAGCTCGTGAAATGCTTATCAAATGGGAAGCAGGAGATGCTGAAGTAAGAGGGCTTTGGGAAATGATGAACGAATGGGTTTATGCCGGCTTCAATGAAACATACAAAAAACTGGGCGTAAGCTTCGATAAAATATACTACGAATCAAATACTTATCTGGAAGGAAAAGATAAGGTGATGGAAGGTCTTGAAAAAGGCTTCTTCTACCAGAAAGAGGACGGTTCTGTTTGGGCCGACCTTACCGGAGACGGACTTGACCATAAGCTTTTGCTTCGTTCAGATGGTACTTCTGTTTACATGACTCAGGATATTGGTACGGCTAAATTGCGCTTTGCTGATTTCCCAATCAATAAAATGATTTATGTGGTAGGTAACGAACAGAACTATCACTTCCAGGTTCTATCTATCTTACTTGATAAACTTGGTTTTGAGTGGGGAAAAGATCTGGTACACTTCTCTTATGGAATGGTAGAACTACCGGAAGGTAAAATGAAGTCCCGTGAAGGAACTGTAGTTGATGCTGATGACTTGGTAGAAGAGATGGTTAGCACTGCCAAAGAAACCTCTAAGGAATTGGGCAAACTGGATGGCTGCACTGAAGAAGAAGCGGATAACATCTCCCGAATTGTAGGAATGGGTGCGCTTAAATACTTTATCTTAAAAGTAGATGCACGCAAGAACATGACCTTTAACCCTAAAGAGTCTATCGATTTCAATGGTAATACAGGCCCTTTTATTCAATACACCTATGCTCGTATCCAGTCTGTTCTTCGTAAAGCAGCGGAAGCAAACATTCTTGTCCCTGAAACTTTGCCTGTAAGTGCTTCATTAAGCGAAAAAGAAGAAGGATTAATCCAGATGCTATCTGAATTTGCAGGAGTTGTGAAACAAGCAGGAACAGATTATAGCCCTTCAGTGATAGCCAACTATACCTACGACCTTGTAAAAGAGTACAATCAGTTCTACCACGATTTCAGCATTCTTCGTGAAGAAAACGAAGATCTGAAAATATTCCGCTTAGTACTATCTTCCAATATTGGCAAGGTCATTAAACTAGGAATGGAATTACTAGGAATAGAAGTGCCCGAAAGGATGTAAATCCTTCACCGGAGTTTAAGAGATACTTCCCTATACATTATTACAAACCTGTACAGTAAAAATTAATATACTGTATAGGTTTGTTTATTTCACCCTACACCTTTTCTAATTTCATGGTAGTCTAATCTTTAGACATTCCTTTATATTTCTCCTTAGCTATCCTTAGAAACAAGATAACAGTTACGGAGAAAACAGCTAGAATAACCCTCTCCTTTATATTTTGCTTAGGCAATACTAACAAACAAGAAAGAAACGATTCATCACGTTCTGTTTAATGCATGACAAGATACTACAATTGAGCACCACTCCTGATAAAAGAAAAAAGTCTGTCGGGAGAGATTCCAACAGACTTTTCATCGTTTTATAAATATAAAAATTACTTTTTATTTCTTTTTGGCAGCATATCGTCCACGTTTAGCTGTAGCGGGCTTTTCATCCTGCAATCTAACAATTTCAAGACACGTAGCCAAGTTCAGATCCTGAGGAACTACATCTTTAGGGATCTTATAATTTGTCTTCTTATAAGCAATATAAGGGCCAAAGCGACCGTTCAGAATCTGAAGTTCAGGTTCCTCTTCAAATGTCTTGATAATCTTCTGTGCCTCAGCAATACGTTTTGCCTTTATCAATTCAATAGCCTCATCTAAAACAATCTCCATTGGATCCACATCTTTAGGAAGAGAAATAAACTTAGCATCGTGACGTATATATGGGCCAAAACGACCGGTACCAATCACAACCGTTTTATCTTCAAAATCACCCAATGTACGAGGAAGTTTAAAAAGTTCAAGTGCTTCTTCAAGCGAGATAGTCTCCATTGACTGTCCTTTCTTCATCTGAGCAAAACGAGGTTTATCTTCATCGTCAGCCGAACCAATCTGAACAACCGGTCCAAAACGGCCAATCTTCACTGAAACAGGCTTACCCGTAGCTGGTTCTTCTCCAAGCATACGCTCACCCACCTTATGTTCCGTTTTAGTAGCCAAAGTCTTCTCAACAGAAGGATGGAACTTTGAATAGAAGTCTTTCATCGTTTCCGTCCATTGCTTTTCGCCATCAGCAACCTCATCGAACTCTTTTTCCACGCTTGCCGTGAAATTATAGTCAAGGATATCAGGGAAATATTCAGTAAGGAAATCATTTACAACAGTACCCACATCCGTTGGGAACAGTTTAGATTTCTCAGCTCCTACAGTTTCCGTCTTAACCGTTTCCACTAAAGAGGAATCAGCTAACAACAGATGTTGATAAGAACGTTCTACCCCTTCTCTATCTTCCTTCACCACATATTCACGTTGCTGAATGGTTGAGATAGTTGGAGCATATGTAGATGGACGACCGATTCCCAGTTCTTCAAGTTTACGAACCAGACTAGCTTCTGTATAGCGTGCCGGATGCTGAGTAAACCGTTCGGTAGCAGTAATATCTTTTCTTTCGAGCACCTGTCCCTTTTTCATAGGAGGAAGCAAGCGGCTTTCGTCTTCCTGCTCATTGTCATCATCGAAAGATTCTTTGTAAACGCGAAGGAAACCGTCGAATTTCACAACCTCACCTACCGCAACAAACTTTTCAGATGCATTATTTAAAATGATGGTAGCTGTAGTTTTCTCCAGTTCAGCCTCAGCCATTTGTGAAGCAATGGTACGTTTCCAAATCAGATCATAAAGTTTCTTTTCCTGAGATGTACCGTCAACAGCCTGTTTATCCATGTAAGTAGGGCGGATTGCCTCGTGAGCCTCTTGAGCACCTTTGCTCTTAGTCTCGAAATGACGAAGTTTCACATACTCTTCGCCCATGATATTTGTGATAGCGTCTTTACTTCCGGCAACTGCATAATCAGACAGATTCACAGAGTCGGTACGCATATATGTAATTTTTCCAGCTTCGTAAAGTTTCTGTGCTACTGACATAGTCTGAGCCACAGTGAATCCAAGTTTACGAGCAGCTTCCTGTTGCAATGTTGAAGTAGTAAAAGGTGCAGCCGGACTCTTCTTCAAGGGGCGCATGCTTATATCTTCAATAGTGAAAGTAGCATCTTTGCAAGTTTCAAGGAAAACTTTAGCCTCTTCTTTAGTCTTTAACCTACGAGCAAGCTCTGCTTTCATCTCCACAAACTTGCCATCCTGGTCAGGAACCATAAAGATAGCAGTAACACGATAAGCCGCATCAACTTTAAAAGCCTGAATTTCGCGTTCACGTTCCACTACAAGACGAACAGTTACAGACTGTACACGTCCGGCAGACAAGGCGGGTTTTACTTTTTTCCAAAGAACGGGAGATAATTCAAAACCAACAATGCGGTCGAGTATACGTCGGGCTTGCTGGGCATTCACCAAATTGAGATCAATGTCTCTTGGTTGTTCAATAGCTTTTAATATTGCAGTCTTAGTAATTTCATGAAAAACAATTCGTTTTGTATTTTCAGGTTTCAATCCCAGAACTTCATACAAATGCCATGAAATAGCTTCTCCCTCGCGGTCCTCATCGGAAGCAAGCCATACAGTTTCCGAATCGTTCGCTTCAGCCTTTAACTCGCTTACAAGTTTTTTCTTGTCAGTAGGAACTTCATACTTCGGTTCGAAATTATTCTCTATATCAATACTAAACTCTTTCTTCTTCAGGTCTCTGATGTGCCCATAGCTGGAAAGGACTTTAAAATCCTTTCCTAAGAATTTCTCAATTGTTTTAGCTTTGGCCGGAGACTCGACAATAACAAGGTTCTTTTGCATAATATTCTCTTTTGCAATTAAAGGAACCAGCCTTTTTACTTCTGATAAACAGGCTGCCCCCCTATTGATTTTGCCCGCAAAAGTAGAAAAAAGATATTTCTCCACCTTATAATATAGAAAGAATCTACTATTTTTTATGAAAAAAGACTCTTTTTATAGAATAAGGAAGGGAATATTACTAAAACTGAAAACTTACTCCACCAAGAAAATTGATGCCTTGAGCAGGGTAAGAATAATAATATTGATATTGTTGATTTAACAAATTATTGATACGTGCAAAAACTGAAATACCTTTTTGAAGATTATATGTTGCGCCTAAACTTAAATCACTAACTGGGTCTAGTTTATGCCTGGTTCCAATAACAACAGGAAGTGTACCAGTAGTGAGCTGTCCACTGAGAGAGAGAGCAGGCATCGTAACAAACTGAGATATCACATTATTACGACTAGTATACTTATATCCCGCATTAATCGTGAGTTCGGGCATAACCTTTACATCCGCATTCAATTGTAAATCAAACTTAGGTTTCATCAACATCCATGCAGCCTCACTATCCTTCCAGGAATAATAGGTACCTTTTAAAGAAAGATCAGCAATACCTCTATAATTGTATTTTAGATTTGAGCCAATATAAAAATGCTTGGTATCAACCGTCTCCGTATAAGGTTTTGCAACATTAAACAGATTCCAAATCACATTATCAAAGCACAAATCATCTGTAACCATACTATATCCGGTAAAGACATCAAACCAGAACCCATTTCCTACATTTGCTTTTAACCCTAAAGAAGCATCCAGCTGATTATAAGAATCGTCCAATTGCTCAAAGAATGTATAAGGATTCAATGATTCCAGTCGGCGGAAATCATTCAGCTCTCTTCCTCCACCAATCTTCATGTAAGCAACATAACTCTTTGAAAAAAGATACTGTGCTTCTAAATCAGGAGCAACCTGTAAAGTCTTTCCTTTTCCAGAAGAGAAATCTACGTGTGCTCCAACTCTCAGCTTCCACAAATCATCAGAGAAAGTATAATACGGGTTCATCTGTAAAGAAGTATAGTCTTTAAAAGTACCTTTCTGATAAAACACATTATCCATTTCGGCTTTTATGCCCACACGCTGATCTGCACTAATCGCCCCAAAAACATCCCCTTTTGTACGCCAAATGCTTTCGCCCAGTTCGTTAGGATAAGATTGCTTAAAAGAGAGAAAATCAGTTTCAGCCTTGAACTGCAATGGCAGACTCTTATCAAAAGAAGCAAGACCTGCATGCAGGCTCCATTTTGAATGATGTTGTTTATCCGTTGCAATAGGGTAAAGTACATCGGCAGCATCCATAAATGGGTGATAATTGAAATTATCAGCTCCAAGATTCAATGCCGCATCAAAGGTCAGTTTATCAAACTGATGCTGATAATCCACATCCAGGGTTGTACGGTAATAACGAGATTTCCAATTCCTGTTAAGATACGTAGTTTCAAATATCTCAGGTAGTTTCAAAATACCATTCATTCCATCCAGACTTGCAGACGCACCGAGTTGATCACGCTTGGACAGATTAAACAGATAATTAACTTTGGCATCTACATTTCCATTGTTACCATACCCCAGACGAGCATATCCCCTCTTCGCCTTTTCCTGATCCAGATTAGATGTCACGGGCTTCATCACATCGCTAAAAGCACTAAAAGGAAGCACTGAAGTATTATATTCTATCTTCTTTTTACTCACCGAAGGCTCCTGCACCTTAGGAAGTACATTCACCTTAGAGGCATCCATTATATCCGGATTATACTCTTTCTCAACAATAACTACACGGTTAAGCGTTGAATCTTTCTTGGCTGTCTTAGCAGTCTGGGCTGCTGCACTAAGCGATAAGGATAAAAAAGCTGTGGCAAACAGCACATTATTTATTTGTTTCATATACGATACTTATTTTAGTTTTGTCAACCTGCTGTTTATCATCTCCTGAATATCATCCTTCTCGGTATAGTTCTGTTGCAGACTCAGCAAATATTGTTTTGCATCCAGCTTTTTGTTCATCGCTACGTAGATGTCCGAAAGAAGTACAAAGCTACGAGCCAACCAATATGCATGAGGAGTGCTCTGATCAATGTAATTCAAGACCTCTTTTTCAGCCAGAGCATTCTCGCCTGTACTAAAGTAAAGCTGAGCTACTAAATATTTTGCTTCAGCGCCATACAATGTACGGGTATCTTTTGCCAGCGTTTGCAGATCCTTGAGAGCCGACTTATCCTCTTTTAAAGACAAGTAAGCTTTGGCTCTGTAGTAGGTAGCCTCACTTACAAGTTCCGGCGTAAGTTTCTTGTTAGACAATAATTCAGTAGCAGCAACAACAACATCCTTTTGTTCTCCCGCCATATATGCACTCCGAAGAATTCCTGTTTGTGCAAGAGAGAGATTATCTGCCGTAGAAGCCTTTTCTTTTAGTCTTTTATAAACTGGTAAAGCTTCCTGATACTTCTTTTCATCCATCAAAAGACCGGCATTAATAACCATAGCCTCTTCTGAGAACTGGTTATTCGGATACTCTAATACTCTAGCAGAATGTTCCAGCGCTGCTGCTGTATTTTTCTGATCAGCAAAGATGGCACTCAGATAATAATGAGCATTCAGACTGAAAGCACCGGTAGGAAAACTTTGCAGATAAGCAATAAAACTCTTCTTTGCATTCTCTGTGTCCCCTTTCATATAAACTTTTTCGGCAGCCTGATAAGTGATAGAATCCTGTTCTGTCACATCAATAGTACCCATTCCAGATACAGTCTGAGAGAAAGCTACAAATTCATTTACTTTATTCAGATCAATATAGATTGATTTCAAATCACGCATAGCCAAACGAGCCTCGTCGCTTCCCGGATAATCAGTAATCACCTTCTTATAAGCCTGAATAGCCAGATCGTAATTGTCATTCTGATAATATAGAAGTCCAACCTCACTTGCCGCTACCTTGCTCATTTCGCTTGAAGGGAAACGGTCCAGCAACTCTTTGTATGAAGCAATGGCCTGTTGATTACTTCCCTGCATCACATAAGCCCGTCCTTTTTCGTAAAGAGCATTATCAAGATACTGTGAAGAAGGATATTTCTGCATCAACTGATTCAGTAACGAAACCTTCTCGGTATAATTCTTCTGCAATCCGGCCACAAATGCATCCTGATAAAGAGCATAGTCACCAGCCGATGGATCTGTTGCAGCAGCTTTCGCATAATTCTTCCGGGCAGTGGCAAACTCTCTGGAATAGAAATAACAGTCGCCAATACGGTTATAAGCATCAGACAGCACTGTTTTCTGATCCTGAATATTATTCTGAGCAGTATATTTTAAGAACCAGTTCAATGCTGTGGAATAATTCTTCTGCTTAAAGTTAATATAACCCATGTTATAATGAGCCAGTGAATACATCTCAGTATTCTTTGCCTGAGTTAACTGCAAATAATTCTGAAAACCTTGTCCGGCCTGAGTAAATTTATCCTGACGGTAATAGGCTTCGGCTCTCCAGTAATAAGTATCCGCTTTAGTCTGTGCATTATATTGACCAATCTCAAGCGAACGATCAAAATAACCTATAGCCTTTGCAAAATCAGCATTGGCAAAGCTCTCCGTTCCCAATTGGAACAATATATTCTGCTTCGCTTCCATGATACGGGTGCCGGGACGTGATATCTTTTCAATAGATTTCAAAGCGGCAGCATAACTTTTGCTGTTCATATAAACTTCCACCAGATAATCACTCACCTGTTCTGCATACACAGAAGAAGGGAATTCATTCAGGAAACGTTCAAAAACAGTAACCGATTCACCAAAAGCAGAATATGAAGTTTCGTGGATACAAAGAGCATAGTTATAAAGCGCTTTTTCCTTTACTTTCAGATCAAAATCAGAAGAAGCAGCCTGTTCAAAGGCCATTCGTGCCTTACTCTTCTCTACCGACTGCAGATAAGAGAAACCAAGGTGTAGATATGCATTTTGAGTAAGAGCATCATTTACAGAAACTACTTTACCCAAAGTCTCGGCAGCCTGAGAATAAACGTTTGTCTCGTAATAAGAAAGGCCAAGCAGATAAAGTGCCTCCCGTGAAGGAACCTCCGTTGAAACAAGATATTGATTGAATGCCTCTACCGCCTTTGAATATTGGGAAGTATAATAATAAGATTCTCCCAGGATGCGTTGAATCTGAGCTATTCCCAAGGAATGAGGATATCGGTCGATGCATTGTTGTGCCTCTTTCGCAGCATCTTCATATCTTTTTTGTTTCAAATAAATCTCGCCAATGAAAGCAGGAACTAACTCATCATAAGTCTGACTTCCTTTTAATGAAAGAAATCCCTTCAGTGCTGAATCGTATTCTTTATTTGTATAGTCAATGTAAGCCAGATAATAAACACAGTCGGCAGAGTATTTTGTTCCCACATGTTGCAAAGTCCTGAACCAGGTAGCCGACTGAAGCAAATCTCCTTTTTTGAGGTTAGCCATTGCCATGCGGAAAGTTACATCCTGGCATTCCTCATTACTTAACTGATCAGGGTTACACTGATTAAACAGAGCAACCGCTTCCTCATAATTTTTATCGAAATAATAAGCAGAAGCTATTAAGGAATTTATCCGGTTTGCATAACGTGAATCGGGATACTTATTCAGATATCTGCGAAGTTCAGCAATACGATTTTTCTCATCCAGTTCATAAGAGGTACATACAATCATGTATTCTGCCTCCTGAAGTAAATCAGCATCTTCTTTCTGCTGAACAAATGTATTCAGTATTTGACGGGCAGACGAATAATTCTTTTGCTGAAAAAGCTCTTTCCCATTTTCAAATGAACGAACATAAGAAGTTATAGGTGAGGACTGCTGAGCAGTAACCAATATGGGGGAGCCACAAACAAATTGAAAGACAAGCAGGGTTCTTCTTATTCTCATAACAGTAGTTTTTACAAAAATACAACCTTCCATTGAGTAAACAATAAGAAGGTTGGTAAAAAAGCTAAAAAGAACCGTGTCAATGCAAAAAGAGGTCAGTCCATTACAGACTAACCTCTTCAAACCAATTTTATATCGAAAAACGACAGCTTCTGTCCTTCGTCCTATTCTTTAACAAATTTCACATTATAAACGCCTGTTTCTGCAACAACTTTCAAAATATAAACTCCTTTTGTAAGTTGTTGCAGATCTATCTGAGCCGAACCATTAATTGGCTCTGATTTAACCAACAAACCATTTAAAGAATATACTTCCACCTTTGCTTCTATTGCTTCCTTCAGGTTTATATAAGCATAATCCTTAACTGGAACAGGATAAACGCTTATTGAATTTTCTTCGTTGCTAATATTAGTAATGCCAGAAGCAAAATTATCAGATTTAACCACTTTAAATCCATCAAACAAAGCAGCCTCCCCTAAATCATTTACCTCGTAAGTTTTTACATCAATAGTATCTGAACTTACAGTTATATTGCTAAATGTGGGTAATCCTCTTTGTCCGAAACGTCCGGAAAATAATCCAAAATAATTGGAGACACCTGTATTTGATTCCTCAGCAGCCATTTGAGCCTGACTACGCGGTTCATATTTCTTTTTACCGGCAGAATTGTTCAGAAAATAAAGTGTTCCATTTTTAACATTAAATATTCCACCTAACTTTCCTGTTACATTTCCCCGTGTATCAAAAGTAACTGTTAATTGATTTGCGACAGAATTAGCTACCCGTGTTTTATTATTGATTGGTCCCATTAGTTCATAGATATGATCATGTCCCTGTAAAGCCAAGTCAATTTTCAATTCATCGAAAACAGGCCCCATTGCCTCACGGACAGCCTTACCATCAGCATCACTTTGATGGCTTTTACTACCTGTATACATGGTTTTATGGTAAAAAGCAATTCTCCATTTAGTATCAGGATGAGCAGCAACCTGACTTCTCATCCAATTTGCAATTGATTCAAGTTGTCCAGATACACTGTAATCTTCATAACTTAAAGCCATAAAAAGAGCATCACCGTAAACAAACGAATAAACACTTCCCGGAGTCGTTGAATTCGCAATATCAAATGCCACATTCTCTGTATTAAAGTGATTTGTAAAGTTCTTATTTATTGATTTATCGTGATTACCAGTGATTGGAGTAAATGGTTTTTTAAGAAAAATATCTTGTTGAGTCTGGAAAAATTGTTCATATTCCCATTCTGAATTATTAGACCCGGTAGATTCAACCAAGTCTCCACAATTTAACCAGAAGTTTGCATCAGGATACATTGTATTTGCTACATGTGTAGTTCTCTGGGATACATTAAACATTTCATCCGTATTTGCCTGAGGATCGGTAACATAAACAAAAGAAAACGGATCTTTTGAATTCTCAGCCGTAGTAAATGTTCCTATATTACTCCAAGCGCCCGGTTTTCCTACACGAAATGAATAAGTTGTATTTGGAGTTAAATCAGAAGCCAAAGCTTTGTTACTTACATAATTTCTTTTAGAGTTGTTCACTATTCCAGCTAAAGAATCAAGCTTATTTCCTAAAACATTATAATTTAGATTAGTCAAAGCATTGCTTGTAGCATCTATACTAAATGCCGGTGAGTTGAATGCATTCGGATCAACAACTTTTCCAGATACTATTTCAACCTTTTCTCCTGCAATTCCAGCATTAGTGAACCATGCAAAACCAAGTCTACTTTTGGGATCACCGTTAAAAGTCATGTTTATATTATAAGGCATTTCTTTTGCTTCAAGACCATTCAATGCATTTTGTAAAACTACTATAGAAATTGAGTCTTTTAATGAAGTAGCAGAAGTTACAGCCTTTCTAAGAAGCGTCCATGAAGGAATTGTATAATCTGAATCAGCCAAAGAATTAGCAACGCTGATAAGTGAATCAGCCTTACTTAAAGCAAATGTAATGCTAGCTCCCCATTGAACAGGATCTCCATTGGTTGCGGTTGCATTCCATAAACATTCACGAACGGTCATATTCTTAGATATCGTATCTAACGAGATTACCTGATATGAAAGCTTCTTTTCATCAGTAGCCGACACATTACCCTTCATTGGTGAATCAACGCGAATAGTTCTTAAAGCTATATTATTATCTGGTCCTTTATAAATATAATACTCATTTGCATTAGAGTTGCCATGAAAATAAGCTTTAATATTAGGATGAGCCTTTACAAAATTAGCAAAACCTCTTTGTTCAATAGTTGATGGTGCAGAGATATTTGTTCCATCTTTACATGTCTCTTCAACCATATTCTCAAACTTATCAGTAGAATTGACAGAGTGTGTTCCATTTGGATTATGCAAATGTTTTGTTTCAATATCTGGTTGATCGTGAGTAAAAATAACAACAGGAGTTGCATCATTTACCATAGCCAAATCACTATTCATCCAAATACGATTAGTTGAATCCGGCCACAAGGTAACAAACATAAAATGTACACCACCAATATTTTTAGAGTAGTTTATTTTATCTGTTGTATAATTATAGGTTGAAGCATCCTTAGGAGTAGATGGATTCATCATCAGATTAAAAATGTTAACCATTGATGTATTATCAGTTAAAGGACTCATGGTTTTGTAAAATCCAATAGCATTTGAAGCATCATGATTACCCGGCAATAAAAGCAACTGTGCTTTTTGTTCAAATCTATTTTTCAACGTGATGCCATCAATATAATCAGTCTTGAACTGGGCCCATGAAGCAAAAGCTGATTGAATAGGCACTTCCTGTCTGTTAGCCAAGTCACCCGTATTTATTACATAATCAATAGGGCCCACAACCTGACCAGCTTTAACACCATTGTCATTTGGTAATAAAACAGATGGCATTCCATTCATTTTGGCTACCATAGCAGCATTTACCGTTTGTGCATTTACTGTTGTAGCACCTTGAAAACTTCCCCTGGTAATGCCATAATGCGAATCCGACGTATAAATCATCTGAATTTGTGCATTAGCAGTTCCAGCAAACAGTAATGCTCCAGTGATTAGAAGTGTAGACTTCAATACATGTTCTTTCCATTTCCGAAAAGAATCTAATAAAGAGTAATTTTTTTTCATACTTTTTTTGCAAATTTTAATTTCCAATTAACAAATCAATTATTTGCTATAAAAGTATTTATCAAGTATTAATACAGTATGTCAAACGTATTCCACTTATTTTACAATATTACTTAATGACTAATACTGTTCTTATTTAAACTGAAATGTTTTAAACCGAACAACCCCTTCTCTGACAGAATCCAGCCCAAACTCTTCCGGATTTATCTGGTCTAAAGGAAGAAAGAAAGAATCGGCCACATCGTCCTTTGCATCAAACTCAGAGCAATCCTTTACCTCACAAAGAAAAAACATGTCCAGCGTATGTACAGGAAAACCGGAATAAATATAAATATTAGGCAAAGTAAACAAGTATGTTGCCTTGTCCACTTTCAGACTTGTTTCTTCCAATACCTCCCGGGTAACACCTTCTTCGGCTGTTTCACCCATATCTATAAAACCTCCGGGCAAATCAAGCGTTCCTTTTTTGGGTTCTTTCGCACGGCGACATACCAGCAGCTCATTCTTTTCATTTAAAATAAAAGCAACGGTAGCCGATGAAGGATTGAAATAGTAGACGAAACCACAGTCACGACATCTTTTTGATTTCACATTATTCTCTTCAAAATGAGAAGAACCACATTTAGGACAATAGCCAAACTGAGCCAATGGATGCATAGAAGTATAGATTAAGTAGTAAAAACAAAAAAAGCCCACATTAAAAATGCAGGCTTTGTGCTCTTCGAGTAGGACTTGAACCTACGACCCTCTGATTAACAGTCAGATGCTCTA
>Ga0183099_1000335_pt1 | contig 37184 bp, 50 predicted proteins | sample Biomet1_FD_127788 | JGI IMG/M metagenome (GOLD analysis project Ga0183099, IMG submission 127788) | Microbial communities from bioreactor (seeded with anoxic lake sediment) at LBNL, California, USA - Biofuel metagenome 1 | ecosystem: Engineered > Bioreactor > Anaerobic > Unclassified ... | reverse complement strand
TTGGACAAAATACACTGAAAAATCTTAAAGAGTTTCCGCTAGGTTATGCAGGAAATCTTAATATACTCCGTTCTAACAGAGAAAGTAGTTGTTTTAACAGAGGCTTTAGCTAATTATGATTGTGGATTTACTCTCAACATTGATGGAAAAGACCTTGTTAAAACATCAGGTAAAGGGATTAAGAATTGTATATTTGAACTATTTGGACAAAATACACTGAAAAATCTTAAAGAGTTTCCGCTAGGTTATGCAGGAAATCTTAATATACTCCGTTCTAACAGAGAAAGTATATATACTTATATAAACGGAAGATACGTAAAATCAGCGATTATAGAAAAAGCAGTGACAGATTCTTATTATACTAAGCTTATGAAAGGTCGTTATCCTTTTGCTATAATTTTTCTTGAAATCGACCCTAAAGAGATTGATGTAAATGTTCATCCTTCTAAAAAGATAGTTAAATTTTCTAACGAAACAAGAATATACTCTTATGTAAAGCAGAAAATGGATGAAGTATTAGCTTTAGAGGAAAGAGAAGATTTACCAGTTTTTGTAGATTTTGCTGAGGGAAAAATAGCAAATACAGAAGATGTCTTAGAAAAAATATACCTTTTATACAAAATGATTTTTATTCTCAAAATAATGAAAATAAAATGGAGGAAAACGTTATTTTTGAGAGAAAAGCTGAGTATAATTCTTACAAGAAAGAAATTTTACCTGTAGAAAAACAGAGTATTCCAGGCTTAGATATGCAAATAAATATACAAAAGGTAGAAGAAAAAATTGAAGAACCCGTAAAAATAGACGAGGTTAAAAGTGATTATAAAATAATAGGTCAACTTCACAATATGTATATTTTGGTAGAGAGAGACAGTGAACTGGAAATCTATGACCAACACATAGTCCATGAGAGAATACTTTATGAAGAACTTAGAGAAAAACATCTAAAAAAAGATATAGCAGTACAGAATCTATTGGTTCCATTGAAGGTAGAAGTTAGTGTAAAAGAAAAAGAGCTTGTAGAAAATAATATTGAACTTTTTAAAGAATATGGATTTGAAATTGATGAGTTTGGAGAGAGAGAACTACTTATTAGGACAGTTCCAATATTTGATTTTAGAGAAAGTGTAAAAGATACTTTTTTTTATATTTTAGATAGAGTTAATGAAGAGGATTTTAGAGATTTCAGAGAAAAGATATTAATATCAATGTCTTGTAAAAATGCAATAAAAGCACATGAACCGCTTAGTTTTCAAGAAATGAAGATATTAATTGATAAATTACATATATACGGGAAATACACTTGTCCTCATGGAAGACCAATTATTATTAAACTTCCCTTTGAAAAACTTGATAAAATGTTTGGGAGGAAATAATTGATTTTTGATTTTTTTAGTGCTATAATCCTATAGATTTTTAGGAGAGTGGTAAGTTTGCTTAGTGTTAATTTGATTTGTGTAGGAAAAGTTAAAGAAAAATATATAATTATGGGTATAGATGAGTTTACTAAAAGACTTCAAAGTTTTACTAAATTTAGTCTTATAGAGCTTAAAGAAGATGGAAATGATAGTAATAGAGATGAATCTATAAAAAAAGAATCAATTCTCATAAAAAATTGCTTGGAAAAATCAAAAGGATATAATATACTTCTTGATGTAAAAGGAAAAGAGTATTCATCAGAAGATATGTCTAGAGAGATAGAGAAACTGACTGTAAATGGAGTTTCAACAATCAATTTTATTATTGGTGGTTCTTATGGCGTTTCAGATGAGATTAAAGCTAGTGCAAATATTAGGCTTAGTTTTTCTAAGATGACATTTCCTCATCAGTTGATGAGACTAATATTTATAGAACAGCTTTATAGATGGTTTACAATAACAAATAATATAAAATATCATAAGTAGAGGTGGAGACTATGTATTCAATTGGAGAAAACTTTTTTTATGAACTTGAGGGCGAAAAAGTAGAGTTTAGCATTTTGGGTGACATGATTATTAAAGGGAAAGAATATCTTATAACAGAGGATGCAGATCATAATAGATTTGTTTTTTCGTATGATGACGAAGAGGAAGAAGTAAAACTTCTAGAAGATGAAGAAGCTACAGAAAAGTTAATCGAAACTTGGGAAACAGACTTCTATGGTGAGGTAGAAGATGATACCATTTGGGATGACGATGAATACGAAGCATATGACGATAGTGACGAAGAAGAAAAGGACTATGTAGATTATGAAGATGATGTAGAGTTTGACGATGAGTATCTAGAAGAAGAGGACGAAGACGAGCTTTATTAAGGAGTTATAATTGAAATTAGAATTGGAAACAATGGATATGTACAATGAAAATTATAAAAACCTTTATGAATGTGAAAAAATAGTTAGTCCAAAAGGTACAAATTATAAGTATATCAGTGAAGATTCCATAGAAAATGATATTTATTTTTTAGATACAAAAGTATTAATGGCAAGAAAAGGTGAAATATCAACTAAACAGGTTTATGATTTGAAAAATATAACAAAATCTATTTACAAGACTCCTTATCTAATTACAGAATTTGAAATTAAAACTTTGAAAATTGAAAAAATAAATAAAGGGTATCTATTAGAATATGAATTATATTCTAATGGGAGCTTAATGAATAAAATTATTGCAAGATTTAATGAAAAATAAGAGCTTAAGCTCTTTTTTTTATGCATAAAAAGGAAATTGTTCTCGGATTAGTTATATCTAGGTGACAAAGTTTTTTTATATTTGTAAAAAGAAATAAAAAATTAATTTTGAGATATATTTACAAGAAAATATAGTTTAAAAAAACTTAGTCACAATAAACGAATTATGATAAAATAAAAATCAAGAGCAAAAATTAGTTGAGGTGTACTATGAAAAAAATGTTGATTTTCTTTTTATGGATGGTAAAATTGTATTCTTATGATATTGAAATTTATTCTAAAGAAGAGATTTTCTTTGAAAAAGATATTTTGGAATATAAAATTGTTGAGATACCTAAAAATTCTGTGTTTAATATCAAACAAAAAAGTAGTAATAGTTTTGAGTTTGATAGCAATGATTTAGGACAATATAAGATAGCATTTACGAGTATTTCAGGTGAAGTAATAGAAGAAGTGATTAATGTTATTGGAAAAATTTATACACTTCAAGATATAGAGGTTTTATTTAAATCAAACAAAATATATGATTGTATAAGAGAAATATATCTGTACTCGTCTGATAACATTCAAAGTCAAAAGCTGATATATCAATATCTTTTGAATAAAAGTACAGAAAAAGAGAATATAGATTATATACTAAATGTATTTTCTACAAGTAAATTATTTATTAAAAATTTTGAATTTGAACAGGAAAATTTTTTAGAGCAACTGTTTTTGAATAAAAAAGAAATGGGAGATGTTAGAGCAGAGGTTTTGATATTAAATTTATTAAAAGAATATAACTCTTACTATGCATTTCTCTATGGTAAATATTGTCTAGAGAATGGAATAGAGCAAGAAAAAGGTGTTTTAGAATTAAAAAAATTAGTAGATGAAAATTTGGATAAAGAAGCCAGTAAGCTTTTAGGAAAATACTATTTGGATAGAGGAAATATAGAAGGAGAAAAATATCTTTATTTTGGAGATAGAGAAGAATTTTTTAAGTATATATTTCAAAAAGACAATAGAGAAGAGTTTGAATACTACCTAAATAAGCTTGATGATAAAGAAAAAGAGAGTATATTAAAGCTTAAATCTGAGTTTGATAAAACGAAAATAATTTCAATTTATTTGCAAAAAGGAAATCTTAATAGAGAACAGATGAGATATGATTTGGCAAAAGAATACTATAATAAAGTAGTGGAGTTTAGCACTAATGATAGTCAGATAAAGGAAGCCTTATTTAACTTAGGGAAAATCTCTGTTCTAGAGGAAAAATATGAAAAAGGACTTGAGATATTTGGAACTTACCTTGAAAAATATGATGGAATTGAAGAGGTAGAAGCTCTATTTTATTTAGGTTTATGTAATTTTAAATTGAAAAATATCGAAAAAAGTGATATTATATTTAATCGAATAAAAAAAACATACAAATATAGCATTTGGGATGAAAAAATAAAAATTTTGTTAAAGGAGATAGAGTAAATGAATCAGAATGTACAAGAAACACAACATATTAATCAAATTATGGAAGAAAAAATAAAGAAAATCAATGAATTGAGAGAAGAAGGAATAGATCCTTTTGGAACAAAATATGATAAGAGAAACATGATTGGAGATTTGCTAAAAGGTGAATCTGAAAATGGTGTAGAATATAAAACTGCTGGAAGAATAATGAGCTTTAGAAGAATGGGTAAAAATTTATTTTCTCATATAGAAGATGAAACTGGAAGAATTCAATTTTACATAAGAAAAGATGAGTGTGGAGAAGAAGCTTATGAACTTGCTAAAAAATTTGCTATTGGAGATTTTGTAGGAGTTACAGGAACTTTATTTACTACTCAAACTGGAGAATTGACTCTTAGAGCAAAAGAATTTCAACTTATATCTAAATCAATAAGACCTTTACCTGAAAAATTCCACGGACTTACAGATGTTGAAACTAGATACAGACAAAGATACGTTGATTTAATAATGAACAGAGAAGTAAAAGAAACATTTAAAACAAGAATTCAAATTATAAATAAAATTAGACAAGTATTAGTAAATAAAGGGTTCTTAGAAGTAGAAACACCTATTTTACATCCAATAGTTGGAGGAGCTTCAGCAAAACCATTTGAAACTCATCATAATGCCTTAGATATGCAATTATACCTAAGAATAGCTCCAGAATTATACTTGAAAAGACTTCTTGTTGGAGGATTTGATAAAGTATTTGAGCTTAACAGAAGTTTCAGAAATGAAGGGATTTCTACAAGACATAATCCTGAATTTACTATGATTGAGTTATACCAAGCTTATGCTGATTATGAAACAATGATGGATTTATCAGAAGAGTTAATTACAACTTGTGCAAAAGAAGTTCTAGGAACAACAGATATTGAATATAATGGAAAACAATTGAAACTTGAAAATTTTGAAAGAAAACATATGGTTGATTTCATAAAAGAAGTTACAGGAGTAGATTTCTGGCAAGAGATGACTCTAGACGAAGCAAAAGCTTATGCTAAAGAACATCATGTAGAAGTTGCAGGACATATGAGTACAGTTGGACATATTATTAATGAATTCTTTGAACAAAAATGTGAAGAAAAAGTTGTTCAACCAACATTCGTATTTGGACATCCAGTAGAAATTTCTCCACTTGCAAAAAGAAATGCAGAAGATGGAAGATTTACAGATAGATTTGAACTGTTTATAGATGCTAGAGAATATGCTAATGCCTTTTCTGAATTAAATGATCCAATAGATCAAAAAGGAAGATTTGAAGCTCAGGTAGAAGAAGCAAAAGCTGGAAATGAAGAAGCAAATGCAATTGTTGATTATGACTTCGTAGAAGCTTTAGAATATGGAATGCCACCTGCAGGGGGACTTGGAATAGGAATTGATAGACTTATCATGTTATTAACAGGCTCAGCGTCAATTAGAGACGTATTATTTTTCCCTCATATGAGAAAAAAATAAATTGAATAACTATTAAATTTTGGAGCAGATTTTAAATCTGCTCTTTTTACTTAGGAAATATTGATAAAGTTTTACTTTCATTTTAAATAAAAATAGATTAAAATTTTGGAATAAAGAATAAAAGGAGAAATTTTATGAATAAAAAACTAATTTTAGTAACTTCTCCACCAGCGTGTGGAAAAACTTATATATCTAAACAACTAGCAAAACGTTTAAAACATGTTGTATACCTAGATAAAGATACTTTAATAACTTTATCAAAGCAAATTTTTGTAGTTGCAGGAGAACCTTATAATAGAAGTAGTGATTTTTTTGAAGAAAATATAAGAAATTATGAATATGATTGCATAGTGGATTTAGCACTAGAAGCATTAGAATACAATAATATTGCACTTATTAATGCTCCTTTTACTAGAGAAATAAGAGATATGGAATATATTGATAAATTAAAAGAAAAGTTAAAAGAGAAATCAGCAACACTTGTAGTTATATGGGTAGAAACTTCTCCAGAGATTGTTCGTCAAAGAATGATAACTAGAAATTCAGATAGAGATACATGGAAACTAGAAAATTGGGATGAATATATTGGAAGTTGTAATTTTGATATCCCACAAAATTTAGATGACTCTAATATAAAAGATGACTTATTAATTTTTAAAAATAATAATGATGAAGAATTCGAAGATTCTATGAAAGATATCCTAGAAATATTAGAAAAAACTATATAAAAAATATTGATTTTATGAGAACCCACTTTTAAAAATAAGAGTGGTTTTTTAATTTTAATGCCTAAGTTATAACTTTTATAATTTGGCATCCTAAAAACAGATTATATTAATGCTGTTATTGAAAATTATATAAATTACCCTTACAATTTGAATAAAATTATTGTAAAATAAACTAAGAAGAAAGAGAGGGATTAGGTTGATAGAGTTTTTTATAGCAAAAAAGCATATACTAGAAAGGAAAAAGCAGAGCATTATATCGATACTTGGGATAGTAATAGGAATAACAGTTTTAACTGTATCTATAGCTATATCTAATGGACTTAATAATAATATGATAAATAATATACTTTCAATTTCACCTCACATAACTATTACAAATAATGGATATTATATAGAAGATTATGAAAGTATTATGGCGAAACTTGAAAAAATAAGTGGAGTAAAAGGAGCAATACCTACTTTTAGTAATCAAGGAATACTGAAAACAGATAATGAAGAAGGTTCTTTTAGTTCTGGAGTAAAAATTCAAGGAATGGATTTAAAGAAGGCTACACAAGCAATGAACCTTTCCAAAATTATGATGGCTGGGAAAATTGAACCTGAGGAATACAATAAAGTACTGATAGGTTCAGAATTATATGACCAATTTGGACTGAAAGTAGGAGATAAAGTTGAATTAACTTCTGCAGAAAATAAAAAGGTTATGTTAGTCGTAGGTGGGGCCTTTAAGAGTGGGAGTTTAGATATTGATAGTTCCATGGTAATACTACCATTAGTAACAGCTCAGCTTATTTCAGAAAGTGGAGATGTCCTGAGAAGTATAGATTTAACTATGAATAATGCTTATGACGCACCAAAGGTAGTAGGAGAAGTTTCTAAAATAGTAGGAGAATATAGAGTAAGAACATGGGGAGATATTAATAATGCTTTATTAAAGGCATTAGCTCTAGAAAAAACAGTAATGATAACTTTGTTTTCTTTAATTATAATAATAGCGGGATTTGTTGTAAGTGTAGTTCTAAATACTATGGTAAGAGAGAAAACAAGAGATATTGGGATTTTAAGATCCATGGGTTATAGTAGAAAAATAATAATGAGGATTTTTCTTTTGGAAGGAAGTATTTTAGGAATATTTGGGATTACTACAGGAATTATATTATCTTTTTTAATTATGAGTTTATTGAAAATGGGAGTTTTTAATAAATTAACTGAAATATATTATTTGACAAGTATTCCAGTAGAGATTAGTTTTAAGGAAATCTGCTTAATAGTGGGAGCAACTGCAGTGGTAATCTTTATTTCTAGCGTTTTTCCTAGCTATAGAGCTGCAAAGTTAACTCCTGTGGAGGCGTTGAAATATGAATAAAACGATTTTGCAATTAAAGGAATTAAGCAAAAGTTTTAAAGAAAAAAAAACAGAGTTAAAAATAATAGATAATCTAAGTTGGGAAGTAAAAGAACAAGATTTTATAGCAGTTTTAGGTAAGTCTGGATCAGGTAAATCGACATTTTTAAATTTAATTGGAATTTTAGATAAGCCTGATTCTGGAGAAATTTTTATAGAAAATAAGAATATAAATGATTTAAAAGAGGAAGAAAGGGATTTGCTTAGAAATAGATTTTTAGGATTTGTTTTTCAATTTCATTATTTACTTCCAGAATTTTCGGCATTGGAAAATGTTATGATGCCTGCGTTGATTAATAAAAAAATTGATAAGAAAAAAATTAAAGAAAAAGCAATGGAACTTCTTAGAAGTGTTGAGTTAGAAGATAGATTTGATCATAAACCAAGCGAATTATCAGGTGGGGAAAAGCAGAGAGTAGCAATTGCAAGAGCACTAATGAATGACCCCAAGATATTGTTGGCAGATGAGCCTACTGGGAATTTAGACGGGGAAACAAGTGAAGTAATTCATAGAATCCTTCATAAAATCAATAAAGAGAGAGCACAAACAATAATAGTGGTGACACATAGTGAAGAATTAGCAAATGTATGTAAAAGTAGAGTTTACCTAAAAAAAGGTAAACTAGAAATTTCGAGGTGATAAATGTATAGAGAAGAATTCTATTATAAAGCAGAATATATATCAATAAAAAACTGCCGAGAACATATTAAAAGTTTGTCATTGAAATATAATTTTTATAATATTTTTATAGAAAATATTGAAATTTCTATTGGAGAGCTATTTACCAATATAATAAAACATGGACAAAAAGGATTGGCAGAAGAAAATGATATTAAAATAAATATTTTTATTGATGAAACTAGATTTGAAATAACTTTTGAATATTTTGGAGATATTCCTACTGAAGATAGAATTTCAGAGGTCAACAGAGTTAAGGAAATAGAACATGTGGAAGAGTTATCTGAATCGGGTAGAGGTATATACATTATTAATAAATTAATGGATAAGCTCTATTTTGAAAAAAACGGGAATGTCGCAAAAGCAGTATTAATAAAATTTTTATAATTTTTTTAAATAAACTTGAATTCTTAAAAAAATGGAGGTATACTTTAATTACAAGGATAGATTAAGTACCAAAAGCAAGCTGAAAGGAAGTGATACTTATGAGAATGATCATAAGTGGTAGACATTTAGAAGTTACAGAACCAATCAGAGAATACGCAGAAAAAAAAATCGGGAGGATAAAAAAACATTTCGATAACATTTTGGAGGTAGATGTTACCCTATCTGTAGGAAGCACAAAAGATGGCCCACATCATCAAGCAGATGTTCTTGTATTTGCAAATGGAACTAGAATAAAAGCTACAGCTGAAGATAAAGATCTTTATGCAGCAATAGATGAAGTATATGATATTTTAGATGTTCAAATTACAAAGCATAAAGAAAAATTAAGAGATAATAGACATAGTCATAGAGAAAAAGTAGTTATAAAACCAAGTGTTCAAGTAAAACATGATGATACTGAAACTAAAAAAATCATTTCAACTAAAGTGACTTCACCAAAACTAATGAGTGTAGAAGAAGCAATTCTTCAAATGGAAGCTTTAGAACAAGATTTTTATACTTTTATGAATCATGAAACTGAAGAATTAAATGTTGTTTATAAAAGAAAAGATGGGGATTACGGTCACGTAGAACCAGGTTGGGAAAAATAAAGAGATTAGCCTATCTGAATAAGATAGGCTTTTTTTTTATGTATTCTAAAGTTAAAAGTAATTTTTAAAATCTGAAGAAAATATTGAAGGTACAATAATATTCGTTTAGTATAAAAGATTAGAGGTGGTTTTATGAGGGAATTAAAAGACTATATAAATGCTATAGAAAATAAACAGATAAGTTATGATGTTATAGAAATGGTAATTCACTCTTTAAACGTATATGCTCATAGATATAAAAAAGAAAATAATTTGGAAAAAGAAAGAGAATCTTATGAAAAAAAAGAATATATTTTAAAAGTATTACTTGAACCATTAGAAATTCATCAAATTAATGGAAATAATTATTTAGTGTTTAAAGGAGAGAATCATAGGTACCATGAACCCTTTAATTCTTTGCTTGATGAGGATAAAATATATTTTAGTGAAAATTTGGAAACAAAGCGTTTGAATAAGTTTCCCTTTGACGGTAAAAGAATGGTAGGAGTCCTAGGGGAAGAGTACTGTAATAAGTTTTATAGCTTGCTAGTTAATAATCATTATAATTTTGCACCTTTATTATGAATATGGTATAATTTTAAGAGACGAGAGTCTCTTTTAATTTGGAATTAATTTTAAAAAAATAGTTTGTAGAGGTTTAAGAACTTTATATAACTTTTGCTTCAAAAATAATTGTGAAAATTTATATTAATAAACCTAGTTGTATCATCATTACAACTAGCTACTAATCTTTTGAGATTGGAGGAATAAAATGAAATTTATAAAAAAAATAGTTGGAATTAGGTTGGAAAGAAAGAGAAAAACAGCTTATTCTAATATAGAGAGAATGATAGAAGTAGACTCAATTAAACTTACTCTTTATGGGGACTTAATAAAAGTTGTTAGTGTAGGAGAATATATAAAAAAGGGTCAACTTATAGCAAGAGGTGAAATAACGCCGAGTATACATAGTCCTATTTCTGGAGAGGTAGAAGAAATCATAACAGGAATTAAAGATAGAGATGGCTATGAAAAAATGATAGTAATTAAAAATGATTTTCAAGAAAATACATATGAAAATTATTCGGCTAAGGAACATGAAAATTTGAAAATAGAGAATTTTCTAAGTTTAATCAAAGATAAGGGAATTGTAGGAATGGGTGGAGGAGGATACCCCACTTATTTGAAAATAAAAAGAGCTTTTGAAAATAAAAATAAAATATTAATTGTAAATGCTTGCGAATGTGAACCATATCTAAATTGTGATAATAGACTTGTTCAAGAAAGAGCAAAAGAAGTTGTAGAAGGAATAAATATTTTAGTAAAAATAATGAAGCTAGAATGGGCGATAATTGCTATAGAAGATAATAAAAAAGAAGCTTTTATGGAATTAAGAAAAGCATTGAAAAGTCATGTTAAAATTCAAGTGAAAGTATTAAAAAGAATATATCCCTTAGGTGAAGAAAGAGTTTTAATAAGAGAAATATTTAAAAAGAAATAAAAAAGACAGTTTCCTGTTGATGAAGGATATTTGATTCAAAATGTAGCTACAATATTTTCAATATATGAAGCAGTTGTTTTAGGCAAACCTTTAATTGATAGAATATTAACAGTTGCAGGAGAAGGGATAAGAGAAAATAAGAATTTAAAAATAAAAGTAGGAACATCAGTTAAAGATGTGGCAGACTATCTTAAATTAAGAAGTACAGTAAAAAAAATTGTTATTGGTGGGCCAATGACAGGGAAAAGTCTTTATAATATGGAAAAAGGTGTAATTCAAAAAAATAATGGAGGATTACTATTTTTGACTGATGATGAGATTAATCCTAAAAACATAGAAGCTTGTATATACTGTGGAACTTGTGTAGACAAATGTCCGATGGGGCTAGTACCTCTTAGATTTGAAGAGTTAGTAAGAGCTGAAGAAAAAGCAGAACTTTTAAAAATGAATGTAAATGATTGTATTGAATGTGGAGTTTGTACTTACGTTTGTCCGTCAAATAGACCGTTATTAGAAAGTATTATAATAGGAAAGAAAATATTAAAAGAGGTATGATATGGGAATAAAGTTAAGCGTGGGGGCTAGTCCTCATGTAAGAAATAATGTAAATACAAATATTGTGATGATAGATTTTTTAATTAGCTTACTACCGATAATACTGGTAGCAATAGCTGTATTTAAAATGAAATTTATTATTTTACTGCTATTTTCATTATTAATTGGAATTTTAATAGATTATTTATCAAGTGTAGTTCTTAAAATAGAAGGGAAAAGCTGTTATTTAAGTAGTATTATAACAACACTTTTATTAATATTGACCCTGCCAATAAATACCCCTTTATGGATTGTTTTTTTTGGGATAACGTTTTCACTAATAGTTGGTAAGTTAATATTTGGCGGATTAGGGCAAAACTTATTTAATCCAGCATTGCTTGGAAGAGTATTTTTGATGATGTCTTTTCCACAATATATATTTCAGTATAATAATATTGACAATGTTACAGGGGCTACCATGCTTCAACTAATTAAATATAAGGATTCTTCAGAATTTGTAAATACTATTTTTTTTGTAAGGAAATCATTGTTTGGGATAAATCATTATAATTCTATAGGCGAATGTTCTCTATTAGCTTTGATTATAGGTTTTATATACCTGTGCCTAAGGAAAAGAGTAAATTATAGGATATCATTAATTATGCTTATTACAATTATGTTGGGTGGTTATATTGCTGGGAATAATGGAATATATTATGTGCTTTCTGGAGGAGCAATATTCGGAGCTTTGTATTTTTTGACAGATCCAGTAACTTCGCCATATACATTTAATGGTAAAATCGTATATGCCATATTAGTTGGAGTATTTGTGGTAATAATACGAGAACTTACTTCACATCCAGAAGGGCTAGCATATGCTATACTTTTTGGAAATATGTTTACACCGCTTTTTAATAAACTTTTTAAACCAAGAATATTTGGGAGGAAAAATGATATGAAAGAACTTTGGGGCTTAGTTAAAATACTGAGTTTTTCAATTATTATTATAGTTATGTTACATTTAATTGATATAAAAATATCGAATAGGGTAGAAATTCAAAAAGAAAAAGTATTATTACAACAGATGGAAGAACTTATTCCTGAAGGTAAGAGATTTGATATATATGAAAACAGCAGATATTTAGGTGGATATTTATTTATACCTGTTTATAATGAACAAAATGTAAAAATTGCATACGTAGTTAAAGGTAAAAGTAAGGGATATAGCGAAAAAGAAATGGAATTTCTTTTGGGAATAGACTTAAATGGAAAAACAGCGGGACATAAAATTATTTATCATAAAGAGACCTTAGGACTTGGGAGTCAGATTGCAGAAAAGGAATACAAGGATTTATGGATTGGAAAGACCATAGATACTCAATTTAATAAAGAAGTAGATGCGCCAACAGGGGCTACTTATACTTTTTTAAATTTTTTTAAAACAATAAAGGATGTTCTTGAAGTTTACAATGAAAAAATATTAAGAAAACCCATTTTGGAAAAGAAAACATCTGAAAAAGTAAAAAATATTAAAGAAAATGAAAAAATAAAAAAAACAGAGTCTTTAGAAAAAGAAGAAACAGATATAAAAGATACTGAAATATTGAAAGAAACAAAAGAGGTAGAAGAAATAAAAAATGAAAACGCCGTTGAAACTCAAAGTAACATAGATGGAGAAGCAGGGGCAACTAAAAGTTTAGAATAGGAGGCTCTCATGGGGTTAAAACAGCTTTTAATAATTTTAATGCTTTTTGGAACAGGGAGTTCTATTTATAGTTTAGTTAATGCTGGAATTATGCTGACGTGTACATTTTTAAATATGCTTTTTAGACGATTTTGGAATAAAGAGAAGACAGTAATTTTTGGTATTCTATTTACGGGTTTTTTATCTAGTCTAATATTAGAGTTAGGACAAGCTATAAATTATAAGTGGGCAACAGATAATAAACTTTTTATTTATTCTTTAGCTATAATTCCAATAGTTCTTTTGGAGTATAGTGAGTATAGTTTTAAAGTACTTATCAGAGAGTTAATGCTTTATATAGATAGCTTTATTTTTGTGGGTTTTTTAAAAGAGTTGATGGTCAATGGTTCTTTGCTTGGACTGACTATTTTAAAAAATTATGAAGGTTTACTAATATTCAACAGTAACTCTGGAACCTTACTTTTGATAGGACTGACAATGGTTATAAGTGAATTTTTAAAAGAGAGGAGAAAATAATGGATTTTTTGGAAAGTCTTAAAATAGTTTTATCTCTCATAGTAGTTGAAAACTTTTTCTATAAATATTATATAGGTGTTAATTTTTTTACAGAACTACATAAAAGAGATATGAATAAAGAAAAAATTGCAATAAACTTTGCCCTAATTCTAGGGATTAGTTCTATTTTTCTTTTTTCTCTTAAAAAGATTTATCATTTATTCTTAGATTCAGATATAGGGTATTTAATTCTTATTATTTTAGCAACATTTTTAACAATTATTATATACAATAAATTTGTAAAACAACTAGAAAATCCATTTGTATTATTCGGTTAATAATTTTTTGTTACTCTCTATAATAGAAAATAGATTTGATAGTTATCTGACGAAGCTCTTGGCTGTTGCAATAATACCTTTATTCTATTATTTCAATTTAGTTATTTTAGAGCCTTTATTAAAAAATCTCAATTATAAGAAAAGTTCAAAGTACGTTAAAAAAGATGCCTTAGTAATTATAGTGATAAGTATAGTAGGGCTACTATTAAATGCTTTTGAAGGCTTCTAAAAGAATGTTGACAAACTCTTATAGTTATGTTAAAATAATCCTTGTTATACGCATAAATTAAGGTTTTCAGCAACCTTATTTAGCGAAATCTTACAGGAGGTGAACTACATGTACGCAGTTATAAAAACTGGTGGTAAACAGTACAAAGTAGCGCTAGGAGAAAAATTAAGAGTAGAAAAACTTAATGCTGAAGTTAACGAAGAAATTACGTTAGAAGAAGTATTATTAGTGTCAAAAGACGGAGAAATCAAAGTTGGAGCCCCTTTCTTAGCTGGAGCAAAAGTTGTTGCTACAGTTATTGCACAAGGTAAAGGTAAAAAAGTTATTAACTTTAAATACAAACCTAAAAAAGCTTCTGCTAGAAAAGTTGGACACAGACAATTATTCACTCAGATTGAAATTAAATCAATCGAAGCATAATATCCTATGATTACTTTTACAGTTGTCAGAAAAAACGGTAAAATAGTAAAATATTATGGTCAAGGCCATAGTGGATTTGCTTCAGTAGGTGAGGATATTGTATGTGCTGCGATTTCTGCTAGTAGTCAACAAACTGCATTTGGAATACTGAATTTTCTAAAAATTCCAGCTCATGTTGGACAAAATGATGAAACAGGATTTTTATATGTAGATTTGGAAATGATAGCAAAAGAAGCGAACATATCCTCGGAAATTTTTAATGAGTTAGTGGAAAAAAATAGAGAATCTTTGGATGCTCTTTTGGAAACGATGCTTATTATGCTTAAGGAAATTGAAAAACAATATCCTAAAAACTTAAAAATTTTTGAAAAGGAGGACTAGGAACAATGTTAAATTTAAATTTACAATTATTTGCTAGTAAAAAAGGGCAAGGTTCTGTTAAAAACGGAAGAGACTCAAATGCTAAATACTTAGGAGTTAAAATATATGATGGGCAAGAAGTAACAGCTGGAAGCATCATCGTAAGACAAAGAGGAAACAAATTCCATGCAGGAAACAACATGGGAACTGGAAGAGACTTTACATTATTTGCTCTAATTGATGGAGTTGTGAAATTCGAAAGATTAGGAAAAGATAAGAAAAAAGTATCAGTATACTCTAAATAAGACTCTAATCCCGGCTTTTGCTGGGATTTTTTCTCTTATATAAAGAAGAGTAGAAAAATTGAAAATGTTAATGATATGATAATCAATACTAAATTAGTGATTAATAGGTAGAGATTAAGATTTAATTACTAACTACTAATTACTAATTATTAATTGGTTTTATGAGGAGGATTTATGTTTATAGATGAGGTTGTAATAACAGTAAAAGCAGGAGATGGTGGAGATGGTGCCGCAACATTCCTTAGAGATAAAAACACACAATTTGGAGGACCAGATGGTGGAGATGGTGGAAATGGTGGAAATTTAGTATTTGTAGCAGACAATAATATAAATACTTTACTTGATTTTAAATTTAAAAAACTTTATGCAGCTCAAGATGGTGGTAATGGAGCTAAAAAAAGAATGTTTGGGAAAACAGGTGAAAATCTTGTTATAAAAGTTCCTGTAGGAACTATGATAAGAGATTATGAAACTAATATGCTTTTGTTAGATTTAAGTGTTCCAGGAGAAGAAAGAATACTTTTTAAAGGAGGAAGAGGAGGTTTAGGAAACGAAACTTTTAAAAACTCAATAAGAAGGGCTCCAAAACTTGCAGGAAAAGGGAAAAAAGGAAAAGAACTTAAAATAAAAATGGAACTAAAACTTTTAGCAGATATTGCTTTAGTAGGATACCCAAGTGTTGGGAAATCAAGTTTCATTAATAAGGTCTCTGCTGCAAAATCAAAAGTAGCTAATTATCACTTTACAACTCTTGCACCAAAATTAGGTATGGTAAAATTAGATGAAGGAAAATCTTTCGTAATTGCTGATATTCCTGGATTAATTGAAGGTGCTCATGAAGGAGTAGGGCTTGGAGACAAATTCTTAAAGCATATTGAAAGATGTAAAATGATTTATCATATAGTAGATGTATCTGGACTTGAGGGAAGAGATCCGATTGAAGACTATGAAAAGATAAATAATGAGCTTGTTAAATTTAGTGAAAAATTAGCCAATAAAAAGCAGATAGTTTTAGCTAATAAAATGGATTTATTATATGATTTGAGTATTTATGATAAGTTTAAAGAACATTTAGAAAAAAAAGGAGTAGAAGTTTATCCTATTTCTGTTCTATTTAATGATGGTATTAAAGAAATTCTGTGGAAAGCATATGGAATTATAGAAAGTATAGAGAGAGAAGCGCTTGAAGACGAAGAAAATATAAATGCAGTATTTAATCTTCATAATCCAACTATGCCAGATTGGGTAATAGAGCAGGATGAAGAAGGTGTCTTTGATGTTGATGGTAAAATTGTTAATAATGTCTTGAATACTTACGTATTTAATGGAGAAGAAGGACTAGAAAACTTCTTATATCTTTTAAGGAAATTAGGATTGGAAGATGAACTTCGTAAAGCTGGGGTAGAAGACGGAGACATTATTAGAATAGACGATTTAGAATTTGAATTTATTGATTAAAAATTGAACTCGAAAGAGTTCATTTTTTTTGTTGAAAATAAAGTATATAAAGGTTAAAATAGATAGAGGTGAAAAGATGATAGGAATAGTTATAGGAGGTCCTACTGGGGTAGGGAAAACTTCTTTATCAATAAAATTAGCAAAGATACTTGATGCAGTAATAATAAATTGTGATTCTATGCAAATTTATAAGCATATGGATATAGGAACAGCCAAGATAACGGAAAAAGAAAAAGAAGGTGTAGAGCATTATATGTTTGATATAGTGGAACCTATAGATAGATATAATGTAGGGGATTATTATAGAGATGTAAATAGTCTTCTTAAAAAATTTGAAAAAGACAATAGAAATGTTATACTTGTAGGTGGAACAGGTCTTTATATAAATTCAATTGTAAGAGGGTTGTCAAAACTTCCAGAAGCTGATTTAAATATAAGGAATAGTCTTGAAAAATTGAGCACAGAAGAACTTTACGAGAAGTTGAAGGAACTAGATGAGGAAGCTGCTAAAGAAATACACCCAAATAATAGGGTTAGAGTAGAAAGAGCAGTGGAAGTTTGTCTTTTAACAGGCGATAAATTTTCAAAATTAAACAAATTAAATATAAAAGATAATAATTATAATTTTATACAAATTGCTTTAGAAAGAGACAGGAAGATACTCTATGATAGAATCGATTATAGGGTTGAATTAATGATTGAAAATGGTCTTGTAGAGGAAGCAAAAGATATTTATGAAAAATATAATAGCGAAAAAAATAAAATAAAGGCAATTGGTTATAAAGAACTATTTGATTACTTTGATGGGCTAATCTCTGTTGATGAAGCTATTGAAATAATAAAAAAAGAATCTCGTCATTATGCTAAAAGACAATTCACTTGGTTTAAAGGAGATGCTGATTATAAATGGTTTGATTTAGGCCAAATTACAGAAGATGAAATTATAAAAAAAATCTTAAATTTTTTAAATATATTTAAGTCTTGATAATTTAAAAATTATATGATAAACTAGTATTAATCTATGCTAGGAGGATTATTGATAGTGAAAAAAATTATATTATTAGTGTTTTTTAGTTTAGTTTTATTCTCTTGTAAAAATGCAGAAATTGTTCAGAATGAAGACACTGAACATTTGGCAATTGAAAAAGAGTTATCAATATGGAATCTTACAGAAGCAGAATCTCTTTTGGTTAATCTCAATGAAGAAGAAAAACTGAGATATACTCAAGTTATTCAGGAAAAAAAAGCTAAATTAGAAAAGTTAAGTGTTTTAGAAACTATTCTAAAAGGAGCATTTTTTTCAGGAGATTATACATTTTTAGATAAATATATGAAATTAGGAACAATAGATAATTTCAAATATGAAAAATTAAAAGAGTATGGAATAAGTGGAGTTAGACTCTACATAGGAAATAAAAATTTTTTAAATGATGAATTAAACGAAATTGCAGTAATGAACCTTTACGAAGAAAGTATTTATTTAGAAATAATCCTTCAATATGAAGGAGATGATTGGTTTATAAAATCATTTGATGAAAAAAGGTGAAATTATGAATGAAATAGTGCTAAAAGTACCAGCTTCGTTAAGACTGATGTCTCTTGTAAGAAGTACTATAAAAAACTATCTAGAAATTGAAAAGGTTAGCAATAGTGAAATATCTAAATTACTTTCTGTAGTTGATGAATTAGCTACTAATGCTGTTGAACATGGATATGATTACGATGAAAAAGACATGCTCGTAATTAGGGTGATAAAAGAAACTACTAAAATAGTAATTGAAGTAGAAGATTTTGGAATCGGTTTCCAAGGGGAAGGCAATAGCAAAGAAGAAGGCGGAATGGGATTAAATATTGTTAGAAAAATAGTAGATGGTATTGATATGGTAAAAAAAGACAGAGGATTAATGATAAGAGTATTTAAATATATATAGGGAGGAAATGTATAATATGATAACAAACTTTGAAATAATTGAAGAAGAAAAAAACGGTGTTGTTGTATTAAGAGTTAGTGGAGAGTTAGATGCTTTAGTAGCACCTCAACTAAAAGATAGATTAATTAAGTTGATGGAACTTGACAAGAAAAACTTTGTATTAGATTTTGAAGGTCTATCTCATATTAATTCTTTAGCTATGGGTATTATTAGAGGAAGATTAAAAGATATTAGAGAAAAAAATGGCGACATTAAACTGATTAAATTGAATGACCACATTACAACTATCTTTGAAATGGTTGGGTTAGATGAACTTTTTCAAATATTTAATACAGAGGAAGAAGCTCTAAATAGTTTTAACTAAGTTATTCCAGTGAGGAAAAATTATGAAAAAAAAGATAGGTTTATTAATTTATATATTAATTATATTTAATATAAATGCAAATGTGTATGAAAATTATCAAAATGCAAAAAAACAATTTGAAAACAAGTCATATGAACAAGCTAAGTTTAGTTTAGAACAAGTTTTGAATGAAGTTTCGGATTATGATGAAGCAAAATTGTTATATTTTAAGCTTAAATATGAAGTTGGTGAAAGATTTGATATTAGACTCATTAATGATGAGTTTTTTAGATATAAAAAAGATTCTGCAGCAACAATTGCAAGACTTTTTTATGATTTGTTAAAAGCAAAAGATCCGATAAAAAAAGATTTATTTTCGTATTTATTAGCTCAAAATGAACTTAATTTATTAGAAGTAGTATATGATAGTATGGAAGACAAGACTCCTTTTAGAGATAATTTTTTGGGGATATTGTTTCAAAAAAAACAGTATAAAAAAATAATCAATAAATATCCAGTATATTCTTTCGTAAGAAAGGTAGAAGAAGAAAAAACAAAGGCTGACAATTTTTATTATAGTGCATTAAAAAAACTTAAAGAGAATAGTACAGAAGAGGCACTTAAACTACTTAAAGAGGCAATAATTACGTATCCAGAAAATTCTATATATTATATAAAAATAGCACAGGTTTACGCAGATAATAAAAATTATGAGTTGGCGGAATTTAATTTTTATGAAGCTTTGTCTTACGAAGATAGAGAAGATATAAAAGTCAATCTTTTTAATATTTATTATGCGCAAAATCAATATGATAAAGCATATACAATTGGAAAAGATATTAATCATTTGCCAGAAGTTAGAGAAAAGTTAAAATCAATGTATTATAATCAAGTTGATAATAATGTGTATCTTAAAGTAATAGCTAAAGTGAATAATGAAATTTTAGCAGACAAAAGACCAATTTTGACTCGTAGAAATATAAGTGTAGGAGATACATTTACTTTAATACAAGCACAAACTATAATTTATGACCCTAAAACTGGGGAAAAGTTAGCAACAAGAACCATCCCTGTTGCAAGAGTAAGAGTTTCTAGAATAGAAGAAAAACTTATAACATTTACTATCGTAGAGGAGTATATGGTAGTATTAGCAGACAGAGAATATATATTAGGAATGAAGGAGGAAATATGAATATAATAGCTATTCTTTCTTCTGCAATATTAGTTGTTGGTATTATTGCTGCACTTTTATTTAAAAAAAATAAAATAGACGCAAAAATCGCAGAACTTAATTTACTAAAAATTGAGCTAAAAAAAGCTGAAATTGAAGCAGATAGTATTGTAGAAGGAGCTAAAAAAGAAGCATCAGCAATTAGAAAAGACCATGAATTAAGAGCCAAAGAAGAGGCCTTAAAGATAAAGGAAAAAGCTGAAAAAGAAAGAAAAGAAGCAAAAATAGAAATTCAAAAAAATGAACAAAGATTAATAAAAAAAGAAGAAAACTTAGATAGAAAATCTGAAAAACTTGAGGAAAAAGAAAAAAGTTTAGAAGATGCAGAACAAGTTTTGAATTTAACTAGAGAAGATTTAAAAGATTTAAAAGAAAGACAAGAAAAAGAATTAGAAAGAATTGCTGAATTAACTAAAGGTGAAGCAAAAGAGTTATTGATTACAAACCTAAAAGGTGAATTGACTCATGAATCAGCTTTAGCAATTAGAGAATTTGAAAATAGACTTGAAGAAGATAAAGAAAGATTATCAAAAAGAATACTTTCTACTGCAATGTCAAAAGCAGCATCAGAATATGTAGTAGATGCAACAATATCAGTTGTTCAACTTCCTAACGACGAAATGAAAGGAAGAATAATTGGTAGAGAAGGTAGAAATATTAGAGCAATAGAAGCTCTGACAGGGGTAGACGTTATAATTGATGATACTCCAGAAGCGGTAGTATTATCTAGCTTTGATGGAGTAAGAAGAGAAATTGCTAAGCTGACAGTTGAAAAATTAATAACAGATGGAAGAATTCATCCAGCTAAAATAGAAGAAACTGTTAAGAAATCTGAAAAAGAAGTTAATAAAGCAATAGTTGAAGCAGGAGAACAAGCTTTGTTAGAATTAGGAATTACAGGAATGCATCATGAAGTAGTTAAAGTTCTAGGAAGATTAAGATATAGAACAAGTTATGGTCAAAACGTATTAACACATTCTATCGAAGTTGGGCATTTAGCTTCGGTAATGGCTGCTGAACTTGGCTGTGACGTATCTCTTGCTAAAAGAGCAGGATTGTTACACGATATAGGGAAAGCTCTAGATGTAGATTTAGAAGGTTCGCATGCTTTACTTGGTATGGATTTCCTTAAAAAGTTTAATGAGAAACCTTTAGTATTAAATGCTGTAGGAGCTCATCATAACGAAGTAGAATTTGAATCAGTTGAATCAGTTCTTGTACAAGCTGCAGATGCTATTTCAGCATCAAGACCAGGAGCAAGAAGAGAAACATTATCAACATATTTAAAAAGATTAGAGCAACTTGAAACAATAGCAAATTCATTTGAGGGTGTTGATTCATCATTTGCTATACAAGCTGGAAGAGAGTTAAGAATTATAGTAAATTCAGACCAGTTAAATGACGATGAAGCTAGTGTAATGTCTAGAGAAGTAGCTAAAAAAATTGAAGAGGGTATGCAATATCCTGGACAAATTAAAGTTACTGTTGTTAGAGAAACAAGAGCTGTAGGATTTGCAAAATAAATTATAACAGGAGCGCAATCTCCTGTTTTTTTATTTACAAATTTCAATTGTTTTGTGGTATAATAAAAAGAGTTTTTATTAATAAAACAAGGGGAATAAATGAAAAATATAAAGAAAATGTTTTATATTTTAATTGGAATATTTTTAATAGTCTTGGGAATAATAGGTGTTTTATTGCCAATAATTCCAGGAATTCCTTTTTTTATTATGGGATTTATGTTTTTTGCTAAGGCATCCAATAAGTTTTTGAGATGGATGCTTAAGAATAAATATATTGCATTAATTATGAAAAAATTTAGGAAAAAAGGAATAAATGAAAGTATAAGAAATTATACATTGGCAAGTATATGGATAACTCACATATTTGGAATCTTTTATATAAAAATATTAAGCATTAAAATATTGTTGATCTTAATGATTTTAATTTTTACTTGGATACTGTTATCAATAAAAACATATAAAAAAATTAAAAATATTTAAAAGTATGATAAACTAGTTTAGTTATAATTTTAAAAATTAGAAAGGAAATAAATGAAAGTTTTAATTATAGGAGATGTAATGGGTAAACCTGGAAGGGATGCCATGAAAGAGTTTTTGGACAAAAAAAAGAATGACTATGATTTTGTTATAGTTAATGGAGAAAATGCAGCAGCAGGATTTGGTATTACACCTAAAATAGCAGATGAGTTTTTTGAGTTGGGAGTAGATGTTATTACAAGTGGGAATCATATTTGGGACAAGAAAGAGTTATACCCTTATTTAAATGAAAATAGAAATATACTTAGACCCTTTAATTATCCTAAAGGAGTACCAGGGTTTGGATATACAATTAAAGAAAATGGTAAGGGGGACAAGATTGCGGTAATAAATATTCAAGGAAGAGTATTTATGCCTGAAGTTGACTCACCTTTTCAAAGAATAGAAGAAGCAATAGAAGAGATAAAGAAAGAAACTAAAAACATAATAGTAGATTTCCATGCAGAAGCAACATCTGAAAAGTTAGCTATGGGATGGTATCTAGATGGTAGAGTCAGTGCGGTATATGGAACACATACTCATGTTCAGACAGCAGATGAGAGAATTTTGGAAAAAGGGACAGGATTTATTAATGATGTGGGAATGACAGGGTCTCATGATAGTATAATTGGAATGACTATAGAGACAGTTTTGCCCAAATTCTTGACATCACTGCCTTCAAGATTTGAAGTTGCTACAGGAAATGTGAAAGTTAATGGAATAGAATTACATATTGATAAAGAAGGTAGTTGTAAAGAAATTAATAGAATTAATGTTAGTATTGAAGAATTAGATTTTTTATTTTAATAAAAGTAACTACTTAGGCATAACAAACATAATGAATTTAATGTTTTAGAGGAGTAGAGGGGATATGTAAATTCATATTTGGTTTTGGCTTGTGCTCCTTCTGAGAATCCTCATCGCGACGAAGAGTAATCTTTCTGGGGGTACTGGCTACGACCAGCAGAACTCTCTCCCTTTCGCGCCGAAGGCGCGTATAAAAACTTGATATTTCAAGTTTTTTAGATGGCTGAGTAATTACGATAAAATAAATATTATTTAGTGTTTTTTTAGAGGAGATAAAATGAGAAACTGTGTTAGATGTGGAAATAAAATAGATGTTTTTTCTAAAAATCCTGATAAAGTTTTTTATTGTAAAAAATGTAGTTTGGAAATATTGAAAATTGATGAAGAAAAACTGTTTAATAAAGAAAAAGAAGAATTTACATTTATACCAGATAATACGGGATTATATTTTTTGGTTCCAGGAATTTATCAACTTCAGAAGGGAAGATTTTTAAAAGCATGTACTTATTTTTATACATCTTTATTTTTTCCAGTTTCTTGGTATGTTTTTTTATCATTATTTCTTGCAAGTAATACAGTAAGTGAGTACAATAAAAAACCTCTTTATTTTTTTAGTCTTTTAGTTTTAATTCAGTTAGTGATGGTTTATTTAATAAATATTAAGGAGGTTAAGAGTGGAATTAACAGAAGTTAAAGTCATTTTTGATGCAGAAAATATAGAAAAATGTAAAAATGAGATAATAAATGCTTTTTATGAATTTGGAGTAAGTGGAGTAAAAATAGATGAACCAATGGATAGAAATAGTTTGGATTATTACAAAAATGAGAAAGATTTTCTAGTAAACGAATTGGCTGTAACAGCTTATTTTCCTAAAAATACTTATTCTGCCAGAAGAGAAATAATAATTAAAGAAAGATTTGAAGAACTTTTTGGAGATAGAGATGATTTAGTTTATAATATCAGTTTTTATGATTTGGCAGATGAAGATTATGTAGATAACTGGAAAAAGTATGTATTTACTACTAAAATAAGTGAGAGATTTGTTGTAAAACCTACATGGAGAGATTATGAAAAAAATAGCGATGAGCTAGTTATTGAGCTTGATCCTGGAAGAGCATTTGGAACTGGGACTCATCCAACAACTTATTTATGCATAAGGCTTATGGAAAAATACATTGAAAATAGTCATACAGTAATAGATGTAGGAACAGGTTCGGGAATTTTAATGGTAGCAGCCAACAAATTAGGTGCAAAAGAGATTTGGGGCGTAGATATTGACCCTGATGCTTGTGAGGTAGCTAAAGAAAATTTGATACTAAATGGAATAACAGATGAAAATACTAAAGTATTAGTTGGAAATTTGTTAAATGTCGTTGAAAATAAAACTTTTGATGTTGTTGTAGCTAATATATTAGCAGATGTAATATTAATGCTTTTAAAAGATATTTCAAAAGTTATAAAAAAAGACGGTATATTGATATTGTCTGGAATTATTGAAGATAAAAAGAATTTAGTTATAAATGCTTGTGAAAAAGAAGGGCTAGAACTTGTAGAAGTTCAAGAAGATAAAGAATGGGTAGCTCTTTCATTAAGAATGAAATAATTTGGAGGAATAATGGATAAATTTATCGTTGCAGTTGATGGACCTGCAGGAAGTGGTAAAAGTACTATATCAAAAATTGTAGCTAAAGAATTAGAGTTAACATATCTTGATACTGGAGCTATGTATAGAATGGTGACTTTAGCTGTAATTAAAAATAAAGTTGATACTGAAAATTTGAGCGAAGTTAAATACCTTTTAGATAATATAAAACTAGACATTGTAAAAGATAAATTTTATTTGAACAATGAGGATGTTAGTGAGGCAATAAGAGGGGTAGAAGTTACTAATAATGTAAGTAGAGTTGCTGCTATAAAAGTAGTTAGAGAAAAACTTGTAGACATGCAAAGAACAATATCAGAAGGGAAGAGAGTTATCCTTGATGGAAGAGATATTGGAACAGTAGTTTTTCCAAATGCAGATTTGAAAGTATTTTTGGTCGCTAGTTCAGAGGAAAGAGCAAATAGAAGAGTTAAAGAATTTTTATCAAAAGGGATAGATACAGATTTTCAAACAGTTTTAGCAGAAATTATAAAAAGAGATGAAATGGATAGTACAAGAAAAGAGTCACCGCTTATACAAGCTGAAGATGCTGTTCTTATTGATACTAGTTTTATGACAATAGAAGAAGTTTCTAGAGAAATTATAAATTTAGTTAATAAAAGAATATAGGTGAAACTATGAAAAAGAAAATTCTAGTTGTAGTATTCTTATTAATTACCTTAGGTATTGGGATTTTTATTGGCTTAAATATAAGAAAAAATGATAGTATTGAAAAAGTAAAAATTATTGAAATGGATAATAATGAAGAAATATATCCATCTAAAATTATGGATAAACCAGAGAGTTCTCCTATGGATAAAGTCATTACAGATAGTGCTGTCAAAGAAGAAAAAGAGACAGGAAAAGATAGTGAAGTTAATGAAATAATTAAAGAAACTTTATTTAATGGTTCTAGTAAATTAGCAATTTTGATAGATGATACAGGATCAAGTCTAGCTTTAGCTAAGGAGTTTAGAGATTTAAATATGCCTCTTAGTTTTGCCATATTGCCATATTTAGCTAAATCTAGAGAAGTTAATAAGCTTCTTTCTGAAAGTGGATATAAAGTGCTTTTACATCTGCCAATGGAAGGTTCTGACAAAGCAGTAAATGAAAATACAAAAAATTTATTAAAAACAACTTTGACAAAAGAGGAAATATACGATATTTTTAATAAGGCATTAGAGAATGTAGGTCCAGTTAGTGGATTTAATAATCATATGGGATCTGTATTTACAAGTTCTGAAGAAGGAATGGGAACAGTATTGGAATTTGCTAAAAATAGAGGGTTATTTTATATAGATAGTAAGACTACTTCAAAATCTAAAGGATATAGAATGGCTAAAAATATGGAAATTCCTTCAGCAGAGTGCATGCATTTTATAGATAATAGTAAAGCAGTAGTTGACATAGAAAAAGAATTAAAAAGAGCTGTAGAAATTGCTCATAAAAAAGGAAGAGCAGTTGTTATAGGTCACTTTCATAAAAACATGGTAGAAGCTTTAAAAAATAGTCAAGAAATGTTAGCAAAATCAAATGTAAAGTTAGTTTTTGTTGATGAAATTTTGGAATAATACTTTACAAATGTTGGAAAAACCTGTATAATTTAAACTCGGTACAAGATATTTAAGGAGGATACAATGACTAAAAAAGAATTTGTTGAAAAATATGCAGAAAAAACAGGATTAACTAAAAAAGAGGCTTTAGTGCAATTAGACTCATTTTTAAACATAATCGAAGAAACTCTATCTAAAGAAGGAACTGTTCAATTTATTGGGTGGGGATCTTTTGAAACTAGAATAACAAAAGAAAGAATAGGTAGAAATCCTAAAACTGGTGTTGAAACTACAATACCTTCAAGAAGAGTAGTAAAATTCAAAGTTGGAAAACTTTTAGCTGATAAAGTAAATAAATAGGAGGACCCTTAGGGGTCCTTTTAGTATATTAGGTGAAAATTTCAATATGAGGAGAAGATAATGATTTATAATTTTTTTTCATTCTTGTTATATATAATTATTTTTATAACTTCTATTTTTAATAAAAAAATTAAAGTTTTTTTTGCTAAAAGAGTTTGTAGTGTTAAATCTATTGAAAAAGGAAATTACATTTTAATACATGCATCTTCTTTGGGAGAGATTAATCTATTAGACCCTTTTATAAAAAAAATATTGTTAGATGAAACTAAGAATATTATCATAAGTGTTGTTACAGATACAGGATATAATCAAGCTCTGAATAAATACAGTAGCTCTAAAGTAAAGGTAATTTATTTTCCTTTAGATGTGAATTTTCTAATAAAAAAAATGTTTAAGAATGTTAATATTCAGAAAACTATTATTGTAGAGACCGAAATCTGGCCAAATCTTATTAATTATGCTTATAAAAATTCCCAGTTATTCTTATTAAACGGGAGAATATCAGATAAATCTTTTAAGAGTTATTTTAGATTAAAATTTTATTTAAAGCCTATTTTGAATAAATTCAAATATTTAATAATGCAAACAGAGGATGATAAGGATAGGATAATTAAATTGGGAGCAAGAACCGATAAGGTATATAATTTTGGCAATTTGAAATTTGACATTAATTTTGATGATTATAGCGAAAAAGAATTGTCTGAATTCAAAGAGTTTTTAGGCTTGTCTAAAAAAGTTTTTGTTGCTGGAAGTACTAGAGATGGAGAGGAACAACTGATAATTGAAGTATTCAAAAGACTAAAAGACTATCAATTAATCTTAGTCCCTAGACATATAGAGAGAATAGATTCAATTACTAAATTATTGGTTGGAGATAATTATTCATTATATAGCAATCTAAAAAAAAATTCAAATATAATAATTGTTGATAAAGTAGGAATTCTAAGAAAGTTATATGCAATTGCAGATATTACTTTTGTTGGAGGAACTCTTGTAAATATAGGTGGGCATTCATTACTTGAACCATTATATTATGGGAAGAAGCCGATTTTTGGACCTTATTTACAGAATGTAAAAGATATTGCAAATGAAATTTTAAGATTAGATTTGGGGTATAAAGTTGAGGGAATAGAAGAATTTATTAGGATCATTGATGAAAATACTAGTAGCCCTGATGATTTCAAAAGAATAAAAGACTTTTTAGATAGAAATTCAAAAAGTAGTAAAAAGAGTTATAAGCTTATATTTGAGAAATAAATATTGTTTAAAAAAATATAGACTCATCTTTGCGAAAAGATGAGTCTTTTTTCTATAAAAAAAGAGCAGTAAAACTGCTCTAATACATTATGCTTCGTAATTTACTGCAACTAAATTTTTACTATCAGCTATATCAAGTTCGATTTCTTTACCTTCAATTTCTAATTTTAAATAAGCTTTATCTTTGTTTAATAAAGTTGCAATTGTTCCTTCATTAATAGCATTTTCTCTATAAAATGATCTCATACCTTTACTACCTTTTATTTCAATTATCTTAACAGTAGTATTTTTAGGAAATTGATTTATTAATTGAGGGCTAATAAAATCAAGTTGAGTATTTAAATTTTTCAAGAGTTTACCAAAAATACTTGAGAATTCTTCTAATTCTCCGTTGCTTAAATCCTTAGTAATTTTTGCAATAATAGTTTTATGAAAAAGGTCATGATATTTTAAAGCTTCTAAGCCTTTTTTTGATAGTGTAACAAATACTTTTCTTCTGTCATCACTTGAACGTTCTCTTTTTATAAAACCTTTATCATTTAACTTGTTTACAGCTACAGTTGCTGTTCCCATAGTAATACCTAATTTGTCTGATAATTCGTTCATTGTTAGTTCGTCATTTCCAACAGCTTCTATTACATGAAGCTCTGTTGTTGTTAAACATTTAATTCCTTGTTTTAGCATTAATTCTTCAATTTCATAAAAAACCTTATAAAATTCTTCAATCATTAAATTTACATTATCAAACACGTAATCCCTCCTTATAATTTTGCAAGACTTTCAATTCTTTCTCTATAATTGCCATTAAATACGTAGGAACCTGCAACTAATACTGTTGCACCAGCTTCTACACACATTTTTCCAGTTTCTTCTACTATTCCACCATCAACTTGAATATCTACTGTAGCTGAAAGAGCTCTTACCTCTCTTATCTTGTCCAAAGAGAAAGGAATAAAACTTTGACCACCAAATCCAGGATTAACACTCATTATAAGAACCATATCTAATTCAGGTAATATATGTTTTATAACATCTACTGGAGTATGTGGATTTAATGATACTCCTGCTTTTATACCATAGCTTTTGATTTCTTGGATAACTCTATGCAAATGAGTACAAGCTTCTGCATGTACTACAATTATATCTGCTCCAGCATCTACAAAGTTTTTTATATATCTTTCAGGTTTTTCTATCATTAAATGTACATCAAAAACTTTATCGCTACAATTTCTAATAGATTTTATTACTGGGGGACCGAAAGTAATGTTTGGAACGAAATGTCCATCCATAACATCTATATGTATATAATGAGCTCCAGCTTCACTTATTTTTTTAACTTCTTCTCCTAATTTGCTAAAATCTGCTGACAAAATAGATGGTGCCACTTTAGTCATATTTATTCCACCTTTCTTCTTTTAATTTAGTATAAGTATTACAATAAAAATCATATCTTATTTTTGAAATTTCATTCTTTTCTACAGCTTCTTTCACTCCACATTTTGGTTCGTTAAGATGCATACAGTTATTGAATTTACAAACCTGTCCCCAAAATTCAGGAAACAAATCTAAAAGTACATAGGCCTCATCAATAGGAGGTAATTCTAAAGATGAAAAACCAGGGGTATCAATGATATATCCTCCAACATTCAGATTTAAAAGAGTAGTTCCTTTAGTTGTGTGACGTCCTCTAGATGTTTTCTTACTAGTTTCACCAATTTCTAAAACTATATCATTTTGCAAGAGATTTATAATTGTAGATTTTCCTACTCCACTTGGACCACCCAATGCAGATAATTTATCTTTTAAACGCTCTTCCAAAACGTCAATTCCTATATTATTCATAGTAGAAACATAAATTACTTCAATATCCAAAGATTCTAAAAAAGATAGTTTTTCCTTAAATTCTTTAAATTCTTCTTCATTTAAAAGTTCTATTTTATTTATAACGATTAAAGGCTTAATTTTATAAAAATGAGCATTAAGAAGCATCATATTAAACCTATTTATATCAAAATCAGGGTCTTTACATGCAAAAGTTATTGCTATATACGATAGGTTTGAGACTAAAGGACGATAGAGGATATTTTCTCTTTCATAAACTTGATTTATTGCCCCTTCTTCTATTTCTACCATATCACCTACAATACAGTTATCTTTTTTATTTGATTTTTTTAAAGTACCTCTTAATCGGCACTCATGCCTAACACCGCAAACATCCACATAGTAATATCCTTGTATTTTATTTACAACTCTTCCTTTTATATACTCCACCTCATTTTATTTTTTTGTTATAGTCAAATCGACAAAAGAACCTGAATTCAATTCTTTATTTGCAGGATAATTTTGTTGAACGACAGAACCTTCGGGCATCCATTTGTTTTCTACATAACGTGGATTGTTACTAATTAGTTCCATATTATTAAGAAGTTTAACTGATGTTTCATAATCTAATCCGATTAAATTAGGCATAAAAACCTTTTTATTTCCTAGACCAGAGCTAACAAGTAAACTTACTTGTTTTTTTATATATAAAATTTCATTGTCATTTGGATATACTCCAATAACCCTATTAAATGGCAAACTATGCTTTATATACGAAATAGTTTTAATGCTTAATTTAATATCCTGCAATTCTTTTTTTACTTTAGGAAGTTCCAATCCTTTTAAATTTTTTAATTCAATTTTATAGGGACCTTCACTTACTGCTACCTGAATAATTTTGGATTTTTTAATAACTTTCCCATATTCAGGTATTTGCAAATAAATGTGATTTTTCGGAAATTTTGAATATTCTTTAGTTACTAATTCAATTTTTAGATTTTCTTTTTTAGATAATTTAATAACTTCATCATAACTCATACCAACAAGATTTGGTGTGAGTATAGGGTTTTTATTGTTATTAATTATGTAGAAACTATCATAGGCATAGTATACGCCTAATAGGAAAAATAGGGTACAAAAAAGATTAAAAAAAAGTTTTTTCAAAATATAATCACCTTTACAAAAAGTTTGATAACTACAGTAAATCCCAATATAATATAACATGAATAGTAAAAAATATCAACAAAAACTCTTGTTAAAAGGGGGTGTAATATGATAAACTGTTTAGGAATATACAAATTTTGGAGGTTTTTTGAAGGACATGGCAGAGAAAAATTGGGAATATGGAATAGAAAAAGTTTTAATCAATGAAGATCAAATAAAAGAAAGAGTTAAAGCTCTTGGAAAAGAAATTACTGATTTTTACAAAGATAAAGATGAAGAACTAATAGTTGTTTGTTTACTTAAAGGCTCTGTTATATTTTTTGCAGATTTATGTAGAGAAATAAGACTTCCTATTAAAATGGATTTTATGACAGTTTCAAGTTATGGAAATGATTTTGAAACTTCAAGAGAAGTTAGAATAGTGAAAGATTTGGATGAAACTGTAATGGGCAAAAATATTCTTGTTGTTGAGGATATAATTGACTCAGGTCTTACACTAAAAAGAGTTTTAAAAATCTTAGGGAATCGTGGTCCTAACTCAGTTTCTTTATGCACATTGCTTAACAAAGTAGCTAGAAGAGAAGCTGATGTTGATGTTCAATTCGTAGGATTTAACATTGAAGATGAATTTGTATTAGGATATGGTCTTGACTTTAAACAAGAATACAGAAATATACCTTACGTAGGAGTTATGGGACCAATTAATGATTAATTGAATATCAGCTTGATATTCAAAATCTAAAAATTTGGAGGAAAAAAAATGGATTTAAAAACTTTTAATAACTGGAGGAATGAAGTACATAATAAAGAAAAAAGAAGAGTAAGACAAATTACTCAAGGAATAGCCACAGGAATAGTAGTTTTTTTAGTACTTGCATTTACGTCTATAAATGGAGATAAAGCAGACTATACAGTTAAAACGAACGGAAATAAAGTAGATAGCGTTCAATATGTTGATTCTAACTATGTTGATAATCCTGAAACTTTAACAGCTTTTTTCTTGAAAGAAGAGAAAACTTATATAGTTCAAGCTGAAGCAAATGATAATTTTAAAGAATTAGAAAAAGTAAGTAAAGATTTGGATAAAGAAGGAGTAAATAATCTTATTTTTGTAGAAAAAAATCTTATTAAGTTACAATTGGGCCGAGTTTTTAATACTAGAGAAGAAGCAGAAAAATTTGCAGTGCTTTTAAATGAAAAAGGTCTTTTAAAAGAGTTTACTGTAAGAGTTAAATAGGAGGCTTAATGTCGTTTAATCATAAAAAGAAATTTGGTCAAAACTTCCTTACAGATCAGAATGATGTATTAGAGAGAATTATGGAAGTGGCTAAAGTTTCTGAAACAGAAACGGTTTTGGAAATTGGTCCAGGAGAAGGAGCATTAACGGAACTTCTTTTGGCAGCAGGAAAAAAGGTTATTTGTGTAGAAATAGATAGAGATTTGGAAAAGATTTTGAGAAGAAAATTTGATAATAATCCCAAATTTACTCTTATTATGGCTGATATTCTTACTGTTGATTTTGATACTCAAATTGGCGAAAAAGTAAAAGTAGTAGCAAATATTCCTTATTATATAACATCACCAATAATTACTAAATTAATAGAAAATAGACAGTATGTTGAAGATATATTTATAATGGTTCAAAAAGAAGTAGCTGAAAGAATTTGTGCTAAAAGTGGAAAGGAACGTTCAGTTCTTACTTTAAGTGTAGAGTACTTTGGAGAAGCAAATTATTTATTTACTATACCAAAACAATTTTTCACACCACCACCGAAAGTAGACTCGGCTTTTATGTCTATTAAACTTTATAAGGATAATCCTTATGAAAAATTGATTGAAGAAAATGAGTTTTTTAAATATGTAAAATTAGCTTTTTCTAATAAGAGAAAAAATATATTGAATAATTTGAGCAGTTTAGGCATAGAAAAAAGTATTTTAAAAGAGATTTTAGAAAGCAATGGATTTTCTGGAAATAGAAGAGCAGAAGATTTTAGTATAGATGAGTTTATGACTCTAATAAAAATATTAAAAGCTTAGGAGGTTGTTTTGAAAAGTTACGAATATTTTATTCAAACAGAAAAAAAACATATTGATTTTATAAATAAGATTATGGAAGCATACGAAGGACTTGGAATTATAAGAACTTTAGATGCAAATAAAGGATTAGTAAAAATCATCACTATTGATACTGCAAAAAAAGATATTGATGGAATTATAGAGGACTTAAACAAAAGAGATATAAAAATAGAAATACTTGAAGAAGGTTTTTGGAAAGGGGAACTATAATGAAATTAGGAGTTAATATTGACCATGTTGCAACACTTAGACAAGCTAGATTAGCAAAAGAACCAAACTTAGTTAGAGCAGCTGTACTTGCTGAAATGGCTGGTGCAGAAGGAATAACAATTCATCTGAGAGAAGATAGAAGACATATTCAAGATGCTGATGTAAGACTACTGCGTCAAGTAATTACAACGAGATTAAATTTAGAAATGGCAACATCTTCTGAAATAGTTGATTTGGCATTGGAAGTTGTACCAGATATGATTACTCTTGTACCTGAAAAAAGACAAGAACTAACTACAGAAGGTGGACTTAATATTTTAGATGCTACAACTAGAGAAAATACAGCTAAAGCTATTGAAAGATTAAAGGCAAAAGAGATTGAAATTTCTTTATTTGTTGATGCAAATGTAGAAATAATGAAAATAGCTAAAGATATTGGAGCTGACTATGTAGAAATACATACTGGAAAATATTCTGATGCAATCAATGAGATTGAAAGAAAAGAAGAACTTAAGAATATTGAAGATGCTACACGTGCTGCCAAAGCATTGGGTCTTAAAGTTAATGCGGGGCATGGATTAGATTATAAAAATGTAGCAGCAGTAGCCAAAATCAAAGATATTGTCGAACTAAATATAGGACACTCTATAGTAGCTAGATCTGTATTTGTTGGATTGGAACAAGCAGTAAGAGAAATGAAAGCTTTGATTGATAATGCAAATAAAGCATAGAGTTTACTATAATGAAACTGACCAAATGGGAAGAGTTTACCATGCAAATTTTCTTTTTTGGATGGAAAAAGCAAGAACAGAATGGTTAAGAGTAAAAGGAATTAGTTATAAAGAGCTGGAAGAAATGGGGATTATGCTTCCTGTAGTTGATTTGTCAATTAAATATTTTAATCCAGTTTCTTATGATGATATTGTTGTTATAGAAACTGAGGTTGAAGAATTTACAAAATTAAAGTAAAATTTATTTATAATTTTTATAGTGAAGATAGAATTAAATTTGCTGAAAGTAAAAGTACAAATGTTTTTACTGATGTAAACGGTAAATTAAAAAGAATAGATAATGAAATTTTTGTTAGAATTAAAGAGGAGAAATAATGAATGAAGTAATTAAAAAACTTGAAGATTTACTTAGATTTATCCTTAGTGAAATTGTTGAGAGTGGACAAGATATTTCAATAAGAACAATTGAAAAAGCAGATACAATTATATTAAAAGTAAAAGTAGCTGACGGTGAGCTTGGAAAAGTAATAGGTAAAAATGGACTTACTGCCAACGCAATAAGAGGAGTTATGCAAGCTGCTGGAGTCAAAGATAAATTAAATGTCAATGTTGAATTTGTAGATTAGGGCTTAATTTAGCCCTTTTTAATTGTAAAATAAGTCTTTATCTAAGATGCAGTTAATTTTATAAATAAAGTGTAACTTAAAGTTACCCGCCATGTAATTGCGAAATTTACAAATATAATAGAAAGGAATGATAATATGGAACTATTTAGAATAGGAAGAGTTTCAGGAACCCTACATCTTAAAGGAACAGTAAAGATAACTAGTACTTTTTCTGATACAGATTTATTAGTTGGAAACAAAGGAATAATTGAGTTTCCAAATGGAAGTAAAAAACTTCTTACAATTAAAGAAGTAAAGAATCTAAATAATAAAATTCTTGGTATAGATTTTGAAGAAATTACAACTAAAACTGATGCTCAATCTCTTCAAACAGGTACTTTATTTGTAAGAAGAGATTTGCTTGGGGATATGAATAATGAAGAGTATTTTTTAGAGGATTTAATTGGTTTTGAAGTAATTAATTCTGATAATGTAAATTTGGGTAAGATAATAGATATAATGGAAACAGGTGCACACGATATTTTTGTTGTAAGTGATGATGAAATTATGATACCTGATGTTGAGGAATTTGTAAAAGAAATAGACTTTGAAACTAAAAAAATAATGGTTGATGTTCCTCAAGATTTAATAGATTTGAATAGATAGTGAGGTAACTTAATGAAAATTACTATTTTGACTCTTTTTCCTGATATGTACACTGGATTCTTAGGGGAAAGTATTATAAAAAGAGCTATAGCAAATGAATTAATAGATATTGAAATTATAAACATTAGAGATTATGCTTTTGATAAGCATAGACAAGTAGATGACACCCCTTTTGGAGGTGGAGCAGGAATGCTTCTTAAACCTGAACCACTTTCTAGAGCATTGGAAGATATAAAAAATAGAGGTAAGGTTATTTATACTTCTCCTCAAGGACTTACACTAAATCAAAATTTGGTAAAAGATTTGGTGAGAGAAGAGCAAATAACGATTATTGCAGGTCATTATGAAGGTATTGATGAGCGTGTAATTGATAAATATGTTGATATGGAAATTTCTATCGGAGATTTTGTTCTAACTGGAGGAGAGCTTCCAAGTATGGTAATTGCAGATGCTATTGCTAGACTTATTCCAGATGTTCTAGGGAACGCTGAATCTTATACAAATGATTCTTTCTATGATGGATTATTAGATTGTCCTCATTATACAAGACCTGCAGAATATGAAGGAGACAAAGTTCCTGATATTTTGTTATCTGGTCATCATAAAAATATTGAAAAATGGAGAAAAAAAGAGAGTATTAAGAGAACTCTTTTAAGAAGACCAGACTTAATAGAAAAAAAAGAGTTTACAAAAGAAGAATTAAAAATCCTCAATGAAATAAGAGAGGAGCTTAAAAAATGATTTATAGTTTAGGAGATAAAAAAACTTTATTAAGTGAAACTAGTTATATTTCAGAAGGGACTCATCTGATTGGAGATATAGCAATTAATGATAATGTATCTATTTGGTTTGGAGCGGTATTAAGGGCAGATAATGATAGAATAAGTATTGGGAAAAATTCTAATATTCAAGATAATTGTACAGTTCATACAGACGATGTAATTATTGGGATGGGCTCAACTGTTTTAGATGGAAGTAAAATACCTTCAAATGTCATTGTAGGAGCTGGTTCATTAATAACATCAAAATCTACTATTGAAGAAGGAACACTTGTTCTTGGTAGCCCAGCTAAATCAATTAGAAAACTTAAAGATGAAGATTATAAATTAATCGAAAATTCATATAAACATTATGTAGAAAAAATTAGTATTTATAAAAAGGAGCTTAAAAATGAGAGATAAGATATATGTAGCGTTAGTACATTATCCTGTATACAACAAACATGATGAAGTTGTTGCAACATCTGTAACAAACTTTGATATACATGACATTTCAAGAACATCGAAAACTTATGGGGTAGAAGGTTATTACATTGTAACTCCTGTTGATGCTCAAAAAGAACTTACTGGAAGAATTATTGGGTATTGGCAAGATGGATTTGGTGGAAATTACAATAAAGATAGAGAACAAGCTTTTTCTTCAACATATATAGTTGATAGCATAGAAAAAGCTATGGAAGATATTGAGAATAAGACAGGGAAAAAACCTTTAATAATAACTACATCAGCAAGAACTTTTGATAATTCTATTTCATATAAAAATTTAAGTGAAAAAATGATGGATGATGATAATGCATATTTACTTTTATTTGGAACAGGATATGGACTTATTCAAGAAGTGATGGATATGTCAACTTATATATTAGAGCCTATAAGAGGTAATGCAAAATATAACCATCTCTCAGTTCGTTCAGCAGTATCAATTATTTTAGATAGGCTTTTAGGAGAACTTTAATGATTAAAGAACTAGAGTTAGCTTTAAAGACAAGCATAGCTGTGGGACTGACATTGACACTAGGGAAACTATTAAAAATAGATTCCCTTTTTTATGCTGGAATAGCAGCAGCTATATGTTCGCAAATTGAAACAAAAGAAACTGTAAAAGCCGGAATTGGGAGAATATACGGAACGATAGTTGGAGCTATTTTAGGCGTAAGTTGTTTTTATTTTTTCCCTAGAAA
>Ga0183099_1000334_pt1 | contig 37184 bp, 36 predicted proteins | sample Biomet1_FD_127788 | JGI IMG/M metagenome (GOLD analysis project Ga0183099, IMG submission 127788) | Microbial communities from bioreactor (seeded with anoxic lake sediment) at LBNL, California, USA - Biofuel metagenome 1 | ecosystem: Engineered > Bioreactor > Anaerobic > Unclassified ... | reverse complement strand
GTGGCTGAAACCAGCAGTTTGCTAAACTGCCGAACGGGTAACCGTTCCGGGGGTTCGAATCCCCCAGCTTCCGCTGAAACAACTGGTCAAAACCAGTCAAGTTAAGGTCAAAATCCTACAAATCAATGATTTGTAGGATTTTTTGTTTCTACAAAGTCTGGTCCGAAGGACACGAAAAGGACGGTAAAAGACATGTTTCTGTGCCTAAATCGTTACCATTCGGAAATTCCTCAGAAAATGGTAACGATTTGTCCCAAATTGGCTTCTCTAAGTCCCAATTTGTCCAGACTGCATATATCTCATTATTAATCATTTGCAAGTAATTTTGCAAGCAAAAAATATGAGATTATGAAGAGTACATTTAAGGTGTTATTCTACCTGAAAAGAAATGCAGAGAACAAAGATGGAGTAGTAGTGATTATGGCTCGCGTTACTGTTGATAGTAAGCTGTGCCAATTCAGTACAAAATTAAAAATCAAACCTAAAAACTGGAGTGTAAAAGCGGGCAAAGCTATTGGTCGCTCTTCGGAGATTGTGCAAATCAATAACCTGCTTGAAGAGATCAAATCTTCTTTGCACAAGATATACCACGAGATGCAGCGCCGAGACAACTATGTTACTGCAGAGAAAGTCAAGAATGAATTCCTCGGTCACGGAGATACCAGTGAAACCTTATTAGATATGTTTACGAAACATAATGAAGATGTGAAAGCGTTGATCGGCATATCTAAATCGGCTGCAACTCATCAAAAATATGAGGTAACCCGAAAGCACCTTTCCGAATTTATCCAATACAAATATCACCTTGCTGATATTTCTGTTAAGGAGATTACACCCATGTTTATTAATGACTTCGAAGTATATCTGATGACAGCGTGTAAATGTGGAACAAACACTACTGCCAAGTTTATTCAGCTCTTTAAACGTATCATTATTATTGCTCGTAATAATGGTATTCTAGTTGGGGATCCTTTTGCTAATTATAAAATCCGTTTTAAAAAAGTAGATAGAGGTTATTTAACAGAAGAAGAAATTGCCCAAATAAGCCAAAAGGAATTTGTGTCTGAACGATTGGAACAAGTACGAGATGTATTTATCTTTTCATGTTTCACCGGACTTGCATACATTGATGTGAAGAACTTAACCAAAGAGCATATCCGTATTTCTTTTGATGGTAATCTTTGGATAATGACCAAAAGGCAGAAAACGGATACTACGGTAAATGTCCCTGTACTCATGATTCCCAAGATGATTCTTGATAAATATGAGGGCAAACTCCCCAAGGGCAAATTATTGCCTGTTATAAGTAATCAAAAGCTAAACTCATATTTGAAAGAGATCGCAGATATTTGTGGTATTCAGAAAAATCTGACGTTCCACCTTGCTCGTCATACTTTTGCAACCACTACTACTTTGGCTAAGGGAGTACCAATTGAAACGGTTTCAAAGATGCTTGGGCACACCAATATTGAGACGACTCAAATTTATGCTCGCATTACCAATAGTAAGATTAGTAATGATATGAAAGGCTTATCCGACAAATTTCTAGGTATTGAGAAAATCTATAAGGAAGTCGGAATGAATCAACCACTTAAAACCGTTGGTAACAAATAGGTAACGATTAAGCAATTTAATGGTAACGAATTTAATAATAATTAGGTGTAAATCAGTAATATATGGAACTACAAATTATTCAAGGTAAAATCTATGAGTTCAGAGGATACCGTATCATATTAGATAAAGATTTGGCTGAGCTTTATCAAGTGGAAACAAAAGCATTGAAACAGGCTGTCAAACGTAATCCAGAACGTTTTCCTTCTGACTTTATGTTTGAACTAACAAAAGAAGAGTTTGATTTTTTGAGGTCACAATTTGTGACCTCAAGTTGGGGTGGTTCCCGCTACCTTCCTTATGCGTTTACGGAACAAGGTGTAGCGATGCTTTCTTCAGTTCTTCGGAGCGAGACAGCAATCAAGGTTAATATCTCTATAATGAGGGCTTTCGTTGAAATGCGTCGTCTTGCTACCGGATATGAAGAATTGATGAAACGTATAGAAGAACTTGAAATCAGTACCGATAATCAATTTAGTGAAATCTATCAAGCCCTTACAGAGTTGGCAAGCAAGAAAGCGATTGAAGATAAACCACGAAGATCAATTGGTTATAGAGTTAATGACTAAAATGCAGGTATTATGAATAAAGGTAAAATAACTATCACACAAAATTCAGTTAATGGATTTATGTCAGTTCAGTTTCAATTATCCGAAGACGGTATGGTTTGGGTTACCAAATACGAAATGGCAGAGCTTTTTAATGTATATCCAAATACTATTTCTTCCAATATAGCAGCAATATTCAAAAGTGGAGAATTGTTTGAAACGGAAGTAGTGCAAACTGACACTATTAAAGGCGGTAATGGCAAGTTTATTGAGTATTATAACCTTGATGTAATTATTGCTTTGAGTTTTCGAATGAAAGGCGCTGTTTGCCGGCTATTTCGGGAATGGATAAGAGAACGGATAAAGCAACCAATTCTCCAAAGCAAACAGCAACCAATTTTTATTCAGTTGGGGAAGAATAACTTTCCTAATTGATTTTCGAGAAAGCAGATGCAGCTGCTAAATAACAGCAACAGTTTTGATATTTACCATCCCCATAAAAATGATAGCAGCAATAAAAGAAGTTTCTTTCGGGGAACATGTTTTGCTGCTATTTTTATGCTTATATTAACAGTGTGAAGTTCTATAAATCTATTAATTCAAAAGAACGCGAGATATAGTTAGATTCCTTATTGATGTTAATTGGATTTATAGGCTTTTCATTGAAGTAAGCATAATGCAAACTTAAATTATTTAGATTATCATTCTTTTCATCAGTGTTACTTGTTGAAAAATAGTATCTTTTTCTTGAAGAAAGGAACTCTCTTCTTTTATGCATCTTCCCTTGATTACCCATAGGGCTATGGATCGGATTAATGATCACTTTAATATTATTAAGAAGTGCATTGAATTTTTTGGAAAGATCTTGATGCTGAGGGAGTCTAAAATCGACCTGATTATTTTGATTTTGGTAATTTCTAAGAATATTAATTTCTCCACACTGAAGAATTAGATACTTAATGTTGTCAACTGTCAAGATTCTACGCTCATATAGTTCATGAAGGAACCTATCTGCAAGCTCATAGTTGTCTTCTATTTCTTTTGATTCTGAAAATAACTGATTTGTATTCATATTGAAGATTTTACCATGGGCTATCCGATACAAGCAATTTCTTACCATTCCAGAATTAACATCTTTAACTTCAAATATAACTTCGGGGAGCTTGTTTGAGATTCTTTCTTTCAATCTTACAATGTCTTTTCCTGAGTCTAATGTATGACCCGAAAATAACAACATGTCAGCTTTACAGTTGTTTATTATTTCAGCAGTTGCGCTGACACGTTTAGCTCCGTGCAATTTTACGCTAAATGAAACTATTTCTATCGTTGCCATATATTATCTAATTTTCAATGTAATGCAAAGATAGCTTTTCTTAGATTATTTTCAGGAAATAGGTCCCAAATAGTGTCTGAACACTATTTTCTAATTTTTTTTCTATTATCTTCTTTTTTGTAAACCCTCCACAATAGTAAATACTTATCAGTCGGTAGTGGCATTTATCGTTACGTGAGCAAAGGTATTTACGGCTTCTTGACGTGAAAGCAAGGTCAAGCCTTGCGATTCTGATAAAAATCTTCCTGCAGTACTCTGTCCAGAGAGTATTTTTCCCATAAACCTTGCTTTCTCTAAAGCCTACCCTTTTTTTGCCCCCGAAACGAAAACGACCGACCGACGGAAAGACGCATATAAAAAAATGTCGGATTTACGAGAGATAGATAAAGTTTAATGAAACGAAACTCTCTCACTCAAGAATCCACATATAATTAAAAAAAATAGTAGATATGGAAACAATAGTGGCATACAAATTCGTGAATTGGGAAGTACCTGCATTGGAGAGTTTACGAAATAGCCGAGTATATCAATTAAGACTACAACTTGATAGAGTTGAGTTTATAAATCGTGAGGATAAGAATTGGATTACCCAAAACGTAAACTGTAATACTTATTTCAAAAGTATCATTCCATTGCAAGGCTATTGTTTTGATTTCTCATATGTACTCAAACGCTTTTGGGCTAAACAATACGGACAAATAAGCGAGTACAGATCAACAGATGAAACAGCACTAATAAAATATCTGTATGGAAGAATAGACAGTATAGTGGAAATATCCTAATACAGCAAGCCTTATGAAGACGAGATATAAAATAGCAGTTTGGGTAGCAATGGCATCTATTTGTTCAATACTTTGTGGCGGTTCATTGATAATATGGCTTATTGGACTTTTCCTACTCCGTTGTTTATACCGCATTTTGTGGGGTTGTTTACTTACGCTGTTAATCGGTCTATTTATTTTTAGTTTGCTCTTTTGGATATTAATCTCATAACATTATACAACATGGCAATAAGAAGAAATAAATCAATCGCCCAGCAATGCAGTTACTATGAAGTGGGCAACATCTTTGAATATATGGTTGAAACCTATATCAATGGCAATTACTCTGCCTTTCAAGGACTATATAAAGAGTTGTGTAAAGATGCACGCAAGGGGTTTATTAGCTACTGCTTTGGCGAAGTCAATCCACAATACTTGCAAGAAATTATTCAAGCAACAATCAATTAATAACAATTTATTCACATGGGTGGAGCAATTTACCCACAAAACAAAATCATTATGAATAACCCGTAGTGCATTTAGACAATACAGGTTTTCAGGTTATTAATATTTCTATTATTTAATTTGTTAATTAGCTGAATAACAGTTATAGCCATAATAATACATCCGTTGTGTAGCACAATAACCTTTATCAGGTGAGGTTTCAAAAGTTTCTCTACAAACGCCACCCTGTCTACTACGGCTTAATTTACAAACCTCCAAAGGCATGCTATCTACTATGTAATAATCTCTGTTTGTAGTAATCTTAGACACGATTCGTTTACGCAACTGTTCTTTAAAATAAAACAATTTACGTCTCCTTCTATTATAAACACTTCACTCAATCCTTAAATTCAATTTATCAGGGAGAATCCTGAATAGCTGATATTCAGAGTCAATACCCATATATTCTGAGGTTAAATCGATAGCGATCAATTCCATATCTGACAACCTAAGTTTACGAATTTGATTAAGAAAATTCATTTTCGACTCTATTTGTTGTAATATCTCTAATATTTTCCGTAATTTGAATTGAAGTTGCTCATGTGTTTAATCGTTTGGAAGACAATTAAATATAGTCATTTATTTGATTATGAGCAACTTCTTTTCTTTTATCCAAATGCACTACGGTTATATTCTTTATTTATCTTTGAAACCGTTAACTATTATCATAAAAAAGAAATGAAAAAACACATTACTTTTATAGCCCTGCTTCTGCTTTCATTAACAGTAAAAAACCAAATTGTATACCACGATGCCTCAGTTTTTCCTTTATTAGGTAAAGCTACACAAAATACCGCAACACGTTACGAACGCTTGCCCGATTCTCTTAGAAATATTTCAAGAAAGCCGTTATGGGATTTGGGACAAAATAGTGTCGGACTGGCAATACGGTTCAGTTCCAATTCAGCAACCATTGCCGCTAAATGGAACTTACTTCTCAACAGGGAACTGAATAACATGTCACCGACCGGCGTTAAAGGGCTCGACCTCTATTGCCTGCAAAATGGTAAATGGGTCTTTGTTAACAGCGGACGACCAACCGGGAAGAGTAATACAACAATCATCATTACAAACATGAAACCAGAAGAACGGGAATATATGCTCTACCTTCCACTTTATGACAAAGTGACCTCTCTTTCCATTGGAGTAGATTCGCTTTCTGAGATTACTCAGCCCGCAGTAAATTTGCCTGTCAGAGAAAAGCCAGTAGTATTCTACGGAACAAGTATACTTCAGGGATGCAGTGCTTCACGTCCGGGAATGGCACATTGCAATATCCTATCCAGGTGGTTGAATCGTGAGACTATCAACCTGGGATTTAGTGGGAACGGATTACTAGATTTGGAAATAGCAGAGGTAATGGACAATGTTGATGTATCAATGTTTGTTCTCGACTTTGTGCCTAATGTTACTGTTGAGAAAACAAAAGAAAGGGCTGATAAGTTTTATAAAATAATTCGCAACCGCCATCTGGAAACTCCTATACTTTTCATTGAAGACCCTATATTTACACATACCCACTTTGATCAGCGTATCGCAAAAGAAGTAAAAGACAAGAATGAAACACTCAATACTTTTTTTGAAACATTAAAGAAAAGATGAAAAAAAAATATCTATTTTCTATCTTCAAAAGATATGATAGGCAGTGATGGTGCTTTACCCTATAATCAAGAAACATATAAAATAGTAGTAACACTCACAATAAATAGCTACTAAAAGAATAAAATATAACTATTTATAGTGATTGAACAGCAGTCGGAATAAACGGAACTTTGCATCGGAATTATAACAAACTAAATTTGAAATAATGAAAATGAATAAGTTACTACTCTTTTTATTCTTTATCACCCTTGGTTTAACATCCAATGCTGAAAATAAAGTTCCCGCTGTAAAGGGAATAGTTGTTGATATAAAAGGTAATCCGCTCATATCGGCGACAGTATATATAAACGGAACAACAATTGGCACCACAACAAATGATGATGGTGTGTTTGTTATTCACAGATTAAAGCCAGGCACATATAATGTTACAGCCAGTTATGTAGGTTACACCAGTCAGGTACTAAATGCAGAAGTCAGCAATGGGAAGCCGACTGAACTAGATTTTAGGCTAAAAGAAGATGAAAACACACTTAGCGAAGTGGAAGTTTTCGGTGTACGTGAAAAACAACCGGGAAAGCTAGATGCTATTACGCGTATGCCTCTGCGACCTAGTGAACAGATTCAAAGCATATCAGTTATCTCAAATAAGTTAATTGAAGAACAGGGTAATATGAATATTACAGATGCAGTACGCAATGTAGTCGGAGTAACTCAGTTTGCATCATTCGGTGGAGTTCAGGAAAGCCTTATGACTCGTGGCTATAGGGGGATTCCTACATTAAAGAATGGAGTACGCGTACAGTCCGACTTCCGCGGAAATGGTTTCATTACAGATATGCAGGGAATAGAAAGCATTCAGGTACTTAAAGGTTCGGCAGCCATTACACAAGGTATCGGAAATGATTTGGGCAGTGCAGGAGGAGTTATCAATCTTGCAACCAAGACACCTAAATTTGTCAGTTCCGGAAATATCGGAATACGAACAGGAAGCTGGGGACAATTCCGTCCAACTTTTGATATGCAAGGTATCTTGGATAAACAAAAGACACTGGCTTTCCGTATAAACGGAGCTTACGAGCGTTCAGACAGCTACAGAAAAGATGTCTCTAAAGACCGAATCTATGTTAATCCTTCGCTGGCGTGGAAACCGAATGATAAAACTACGATCACTTTTGAAATGGATTATCTGCACGATTCGCGGACTCCTGATCGTGGGACTGTAAATCTTGCTGCCGACAGCATCGATGCACTTTATAAAATGCCGAATAACAAATTCCTAGGATTCAAGACCGACAGAAATATATCTAATAACCTTACTTACTCATTGCGTTATGACCGTAAACTAAATGATATATTCAATGTACGCATTGCATATTTTGGTTCTGCACTCGATGTAGATAATACGGGAGCAGCAGTTTCTACCTTAAAGAATGTAGAAAAAACGAATAATTATAATCTTCGTTCACGCTCATTGGGCCGTTCTTTGCGTGATGATAAAAACTCAGCTTTGCAAATAGACTTGATTGGTCAGGATGCTTTTACCGGCTCCATTAAACACACATTTCAGGTGGGATTCGATTATAGAGCAAACACACTGAATACTACAACGTATAATTCAATAACGACAGACACTATCGATGTGCTTAAAGACATTAGTAACGAACTTCCGGCCAAGGTCACATTACTCAGTGCACAAGCTCCGGTTGAATCCAATGATTATAGCTATGGAATGATGGCACAAGATGTTCTTACATTTAACAAATACCTGAAAGCAACACTTGGATTACGTTATAGTTATGGCAACAGTACGAGTAATACTGCAACAGGAGTAACCAGTGGAGATGCATGGAATCCATTGGTCGGAATAATCATTACTCCAATTAAAGAAATTAATCTGTTTGGCTCGTATACCAGCACAACAAGTTTACGCAGTGCTGCAAATAAGATGATAGATGGTTCACTGATCGGTTCTTCCCGGTCAGATCAGTTTGAAACCGGAATAAAATCTGACTGGCTGGATAATAGACTCCGTTTCAACTTCACCTATTTTCATATTTTGAATAAGAATCTTGCTTACAACGTATATGATGAGAATTTTCAGGCAACCAGCTACTATGCCAAAGCCGGAAATCTTCGTCGCCAAGGAATTGAGACTGAACTCACCGGGCGTATTTTAAAAAATCTGGAAGTAATTCTAGGATATGCTTACCTTAAGGCAGAATATGAAAATAGTCCGGCTTACCAGGAAGGTTCTGCACCACTTAATACTCCGAAGCATACAGCTAACGGATGGGTATATTATACTGTTGACAATGGATTCCTGAAAGGACTATCTTTAGGTATTGGCAGTTATTATGTAGGTAAACGCCCTGTTAATGATTATACATACAAAGCAGCCGTTCATAACACACAACCTAATGTTAAGCCATTCGAGATGAAAGCCTATACTACTGTTAATGCTCAGTTGGCTTACAACACTGGCCGTTTCAGAATTCAGACATTTATTAACAATATCTTTAATAAGTTGGGATATACTTCGTATTACCGCGGCGGATATATCAACCAGATTGATCCATTCAATTTATCTGCTGCTGTTAGTTATCGGTTTTAGTACTATATTTTAACCTGATCTACCTGATTTTTTCAGTATTGTGTCTTATTTAAAACTTCGACCGAAGTTTGGTTAAGGTCCGATTACGTTTTTCAAAACTCCCGCCGGAATTTGTCTAAAGCCCGGCGAGAGTTTTTCTGTAATTTATAAACATTGACCTTTCCTAGATTGAGTTTACTTTATTTAAGTATGAGGAGCAAAGTATATTATACAGACACCTAATAAAACAATTGTAGCACCTATTAAATCATATTTGTCGGGTGAGAAGTTGTCGAATTTCATAGCCCATAGTAAAGACATTACAATAAAAAAACCTCCGTATGTGGCATACACCCTGGCAAAATTAGCTGTTTGCCAAGTTGCAACAACTCCATAAGATATGAGAATTATACCGCCTAATGCACCGTACCATATTGGTCTTTCGTTTTTCAACCACAGCCAAACCAAATATCCTCCACCTATTTCGCAAAATCCTGCAAGTATAAATATCCCTATTGTTTTTATTATTGACATAGTCTAAATATATTTAAATTAACTAACACTAATAATAGTATTTGCATGGCTGTCACGCATTTTATCTATCAACTCTTCTCCAAACAAACTTAACCAGTTCAGATATCAAGACTACGCTGAATGAAATAGCGAATATTTTCATCCAAAGTATCAAATCAAGCGGAATTGTGCCAAAGAATGCTCCACCAAATTGAATTATTACTATTTGTAGAACAAAAGTAATAGTGATAACTAAGAGCATAATCTTATTTTTAAACAAGTTATTTAATATACTTACCGAATGAAGTTCACGACAATTAAAGGAATTGAATAATTGAAACAAAGTAAATAAAGTAAAAAGAACGGTAGGCATTTGCCCATCTGTGACAGATAGAAAATTATAAACATACTGACATAAGAAGATGATAGAAATATATGCACCTGTAAGTGCTATTTTTATCAGCATTACCTTTGATACAATATTATCATGGCGTTTTGTAGGTAAACGGTTCATCAAATTACCATGAGTCGGCTCTAAACCCAATGTCAGTGCGGGAGGACCATCCATTATAATGTTTATCCATAAAAGCTGTAAGGCTGTAAAAGGCGATTTTAGTCCGATTATGATTGATGTAAAAACTACGATTACAGAGGAAATATTAACCGTCAACTGGAACTGAATGAACCTCTTGAAGTTTTCATAAATTCCGCGACCCCATGCTATTGCTTTGACAATTGTTGAAAAAGAATCGTCCAAGAGTACTATATCGCTTGCTTCTTTGGAAACTTCTGTACCAGAAATTCCCATGGCAATACCAACATCGGCGTTTTTGAGTGCAGGTGCATCATTAATTCCATCACCTGTAACGGCAACCACATTACCCGCAGCTTTCAATAACTTAACCACGCGCATTTTAATAGTTGGGGTACTCCGTGCTATTACACTTATTTTAGGAAGTAATGCTAATAATTCATCATCGCTTAAATCAATAATATCTTTTGCTTCTACGGCAATATGTTCGTCGCTTAAAATATGAAGTTCATTGGCAATGGCGGTAGCAGTGATAATATTATCGCCTGTTAGTATTTTAAGGTCAATTCCGGCCTGGCGACATTTTGTAACGGCATCATACACATCAGCACGAAGGGGATCTGAAATTGCTACAAAACCGTCAAAAACCATGTCCGTTTCCATCTCTGCATGGTGTTGCTCATCCTCATAGTCGTGTAAAGTAACAAGTTCTTTATGCGCAAATGCAATTACTCGCATGGCTCTTTTCTGAGATTTCGTGATGAATTGTTCAATTTTCTTTCTTTTTGAGTCGGAAATATCGCACATTTCAAACACACACTCAGGACTACCTTTTAAGTACGAAATTATTTTGTCATCCACCTTGCTGATGGTTGTCATGTGTTTAAGTTCAGAAGAAAAAGGGAAAGTATGTAAGATATCATGATCCGAACGTTCTTCCTTGTATGACATTCCACTTTTTTTTCGTCCTGCTGAGCATTCATAGAAATTCAGCATAGCACATTCCGTTGGGTTTCCTATAAAGGTGCCGTCTTGCGAAATATCCGCAGTTGTATTTAGACAGATATTATGGGTTAACCAACTAGAGGATAACTCCGTTGGGTTCTCGTGCCACGCTTCATCATAAAAAGCTGCCACAGTCATTTTGTTTTCGGTAAGTGTTCCTGTTTTATCCGAGCAAATCACATTAATACAACCAACAGTTTCAGAAGCGATGATTTTTTTGACAAGCGCGTTCTGACGAGAGAGTTTAATAATGTTTATCGAAAGTGACACTGCAACAATTGTAGGAAGCCCCTCGGGCACGGCTGCCACAATCAGCACAATGCTTGTAATAAAAGCCTCAAGGACTCTTTCAACACTAAATCCTCCTTTTAAAATCATAGAAACAATTTCAGCGATAAAAACAGCTGTTGCTGCAATGACACCAAGAATTGTTATCGTTTTCCCCAGTCTTGCGAGTTTTTCCTGAAGTGGTGTGGACGATCTGTCTGCATGTGTTAGCTCTCTTGCAATTTTTCCAAATTCAGTGTTATCACCAACTGCTGTTACGAGCATTTTGCAACAGCCGCTTGTGATAAAATTACCAGAATAAAGCATATTATGGCGTTCAGCAAGCGGTGTTTTTTCATCCGTAATGATTGAGTCTGCATCTTTTTTTGCCGGTACACTTTCGCCTGTCAGTGCTGATTCATCTACTGTAAGCCCTGCACTTTCCAGCAATCTTCCATCAGCTGGAATTTTATCGCCTACCGAAAGAAGTAGAATGTCGCCAACAACAATTTCTTTTTGCTCAATAACAATAGTGTCTCCATTGCGAAGAATCTTTACTGTTATATCATCACTGATTTTGGAAAGTGCTTCAAAAGCCTTTGCACTCTTTCCTTCCATGGCAACTGTAATGAAAACCGAAAGCGCAATGGCTGAAAATATTCCAATACATTCCAAATAGTCAGTTTCACCACTGGTGTATCCACGAACAATATTTACAGCTACCGTAATTATTCCTGCCATAATTAGCATCAAAATCATCGGTTCTTTGGTTGCTCCCCAAATCCGCTTTGCTAAAGACTCCGGTTTTTCTTTTGTGAGAGAGTTGCTTCCATATAAAGTTTTATTCTGTGCCGCTACTTGATTTGTCAATCCTGCTGATGAACTTGTGTTGAGTCGGTTAATTAAATCTTCTCTGGTTTCAATAAAATCTTTCATTACGATGTGTTTATTAGAAATTATTATTCAATATAAAAAAACGAGACTTTTGCATAATCCAATATTCTTGCAAATATTGAGATTATGTCAAAAGTCTCGTTTCCTTATATTTTAGGATGCAAAGCCAAGTAATTTCTTACTGGTATGTTGACCTTGCAATTGTAACTACTCCCTCTTAACTGTTTTGTATTTCATCGCAAAGGTAATGCTATTTTATTAAAAACAATCCATGAAATGAACTTTTTTGATGCTATTGTGTTTCGCTGGTGCAGCTATTGATATTAAATGCAAGATATGATTTACTCCAGATTACCTGATACTTCTCCCAATTGCAATCAATTGATCAAAGCCGGCAATGCTTTTTTATAAATCAGCAATTATTTTTTTTAGTTTGTCTGTTACTTGCTGCGCTATATCTCCCAATGCCGGATTTACAATTGCTTGCATTGAAGCTATGGGATTAACAGCGGCAACTTCAATTTCGTTTTCGGCTTGTTCAATGACGAGTACATTGCAAGGCAACATTGTTCCAATTTTATCTTCAGCTTGCAATGCTTTGTATGCAAACGGCGGATTACATGCACCAAGTATGGTGTATTTCTTAAAATCAATATCCAATTTTTCTTTCAGTTTTTCGTGCATCCGAATTTCCGAAATTACTCCGAAGCCTTCTGACTTCAGGGCTTCTGTAGTAATCTTAATAGCTTCATCAAATGAAACATTAAGTGTTTTGCTAAAATAGTAATCCATAATGATTGTAGTTAAATGGTTATTTATTGAGTTTTGAAAGTATCGTTTCGTTCAATTCAAAACGACCTGTATTCTCATTTATTTTCTGTAGCATTTCATCGGTTGTGAACTTGTTACAAACAGCCATGTGAATAGTCGCATCGATAAGTACATATTTACGAAGGTTTGCTAACGTGAGCGAATAAAGGATTTTATGATTACCGTAACTGAAATAATAGTAGGTTACAGGTACTTCAATGGACATGTTACGCGACCCAACTTGTTTGTTTGTTGTTTTAACTGTTTTGTGTGAGTAAATGTATAAACTTGAAGTATCGGCTATAAGGTATGGAGCTCTATTTATAAAGCGGTAATTTTCACCATTGGTGAGGTGAATTGCAAAAATACTGTCTTTGTAAAATACTATTTTTTTGCCTTGTTCAATAGTAATGATTTCGGGCGAAATAAAGAATTGTTTTAGTTTTATTTTATCACCTGCATGTTGTTTATCCGTTGGACGTGTAAGCTTTCCACTTCTGAAATTGGCTACATTAAGATATAAACCTTGTACCTCACTGTTTTGAATTTCTTTTTCACGTTGAGCAAAAAGTTGACTTGTTGCAAGTAGTAAAATTGCTGCGACTGTTACGTTTATTATTGTTTTCATTGTTGCATTTTTTTAAGTGTAAAGAACGTAAATTAAAACCATATGCCCACTTTTAGGCAGTAGTTTTTGTAGAGTTAACCGTGTGTATTTTGTATATATATTTCCTCAAGCCTGACCTGTACCTGAAAAATCAGGATTGATATAACAGCTACAAGCAGTGTTATTGCATTCTGAAGAATTAAGAATATACCTACAAGCGTAACGAGCATTCCTAAAAATACAGGATTTCGAGAGACGGAAAACAGACCATTCGTTTTGAGTTCCATTCTTGCCGAATGGTCAATTCCTACCCGCCACGAGTTACTCATTTGTGTCTGTGAATAACAAATCATAGCCAAACACTTAATGCCGATAAATTTTGATTCGTGTGATCAGATCAATAAGCATTTTATTCCAATTCATAGCCTGCTTTTTTGATTGTATTTTCCAATTCATTATAAGAAATCGTTTTAGGGTTATACTCAATATATACCTGGCTTGATTCCGGATGTATATTAAAATTATTAACTCCTTTAGTTTTGCTTAATACATCATTCAATTTGTTTTCCTGTTTTTTCTTCAATTCGGTAAAGCAGATTACTGTTTTTGTTTCATCAACGTTTATCTTTTTGATTATCTTTCCGCCAGCTTTATCCTCAGCAATAGTGGCTTCCAAATAAAGTCCGAAAGGCAAATTCGTTAATTTTGTGTCCTTGCCCTGGTATCTGGCAGTCATAGTTGTGTCTATCTTAACAGGCATACAAGCTTTTGTTCCAAAAACGCATATTACAATTTTGTCATTGCCTGGTTTTTCGTTGCCAATGGTGCCGGTTACTTGATTTGTTTTTTGTGCGTAACCATTCGTGGTTAGAAAAAACAAAACTGCTATTGTGATATAATTCAATCTTTTTTTCATGTGTTTTCTTTTTTTATATTTATACAGACTGTATTACCTTTTCAAGTTTTGACCTGATTTCATTGGCTATTCCGGCGAGCTGCTCATTTTGAACAGATTGCATTGAAACAACCGGGTCAACCGCTGCTATTTCGGTTTGGGTATCTGATACTTGCTGAACAATGACGTTACAGGGTAGCATTACACCAATTTTATCCTCTACTTGTAAAGCTTTGTACGCATAAGGCGGGTTGCATGCACCGAGTATTTTATATTTTCTGAAATCCACATCGAGTTTTTTCTTCATGGTATCAGCCACATCAATCTTGGTTAAAATCCCGAAACCTTCCTTTTTTAGTTCTTCAGTTACACTCTATACTGCATCTTCAAAAGAGTACTTCATATTATGTATTTTAATAATTAATAAGAAAGAATGAAGCGCCAAAACAATAAATGTTACATGCTTAATTGGGGTGCTTCTGTAAAGCCATCATTTACCAACAATTATTACAATGTGACTTCATTTCTCTGTTCCCTGTATACCAGCAGTTTTCTGCCATATCCCACCATGTGTATTGGCTGTTGTTGAAGTAGGTCAGTTGTTTTTTATAAAGAAGTTTCTTGATTTGGAGCTTTGTTTCCAAATTGATGTCGTTAATCTTATTTTCTTTGTCCCTGATACTCGTTCTCAATGCTTTCGCCTTTTTAACATCCAGTTCGGGATTTGAATTTGTTACCTGGTATTCCATTCTCAAACGACGAAGTTCATTTTCGATTGGAAGCTTTTTTTCGTAGCTGTTTTTACGAAGCTTGTTGATTCTCGTAATTTGTTCGGCTGATAAAGCATATTCTGTCGGGGTATGGTTATTCCACCATTGGGCATCGGCGTTTGTCGACCAATTTGAGTTACAACAATGCGGCTGTGCCATTACCTGTGATAAAGAAAGGGCAATTACCCCAGCCAGTAAAAAAGTCAATTTAAAATTTCTTGTTTTCATAACTAATAATTTTTAATGTTAGACATTCTAATAATATCAACAATAAAAGTACCAATAAGTTTGTGCAACACTATTGCAAAGTTACTCACACTGTGGACACACCCCGCTAATAATGAATTGAGCATTCTCGTAGGTGTAACCCTCAGGAAGTTTAATGTTGGGAATAGGAAGTTCTTTCAAGCAACGGGTTCTCCCGCAACGCTTACAATAAGAATTATTGCTGTCCGGTAAAACTTTAAAATGCATAAAGAAGCATCCGAATCGCCTATATAATGGTGGTTCGGAATGTCTTTTTTAAAAGTAAGCCCCCTAGTCAAAAACAAGATCTAATACGGGTTCAATATTTGGAGGTTCATAATTGGCTTTTTGAAGAATATATTCCCAATCCTTTTCAGGTTTTTCAAGAAAAGCTATGAAATCGACATAATACATTAGCATAAGTCTGGTCATGGTAACCAAATTAGAAAAAGAGCAGTGCCTTTTAAGTTTACGTTGCATAATTGTACACAGTAAATTAGCAATTAGAACTATCCATGTCTGGACTTCTATGGCATTTACACTGTCACCATAGAAGAAATGCAGCGGAAAGTTCTGTTTGAGCTGTTTGTATAACGTTTCAATAGCCCATCTCCGCTTGTAAATTTCCTCAATATCACCAACAGAGAGTTCGAAATTATTGGTTAGCAATACCACGGATTTCTTTTTATTCTCGCTCCATAACTCTACTCGCCTGGAAGTATGTTGCAATTCGCCTTTTTCAAAGACAATGTGCTGGTCGGTATGTGTTACCAAACCTTTCGGATTGACATAAGTGGTAGATTTCAATACTTTGTACGTTAGATTCTTCTTCATTTTTGTGACATAGCAGACACCTTCTTCAGTCAATCGTTGGAATTGTGCATAGTCAATATAGGCACGATCCATGGCAAGAGTGGCATTTTGCGGTAAATGAACCTCTTTGAGCAGATAATGGTCGTGCTTGGCTGCGGATGTCAGTTGAACAACCATAGGGACACCTACTACATAGCGCATTACCGTGTGGACTTTTAGACCGCCTTTCTTCTTTCCGCTTTTTGGATGACGACCAACACCCTTGAGAATATTGTCAAACAGGCTGATTGTAGTAGAATCCATCATGAAAAGCAGTCGTTCCCACTCTTGCTGCTCTTTTCGTGGGCGGCTGTCCGCTAAAAAAGGCCCATATTGTTCCAACAATATAGAATAGACGTTGGCAAAAAACTCCTGAGAGCGTCTTTTATTTGCTTCTGCCAACGTACTACGCCTAACCATGTAATCGATTCCAAGGTGTTGCAGCTTATTTGCTTCCGCAAGCATTCCAATCTCCAGCTCTCGCAAGGAATCAAAGTGTTTGAGCACACCAAAAAGCATAACCACAAGATGAGTATAGCCGTCCAAGCTCTTGACATAACGTTCACAACCCATTTTTTTGCTTAAATCTAAGATTTTTTGCTTATCGATAAATTTTAATAGCTGTGAGAGAACCGGCTGTCCGGTAAAATTTATACTTTTGCCCATGTCTATAAGGAATTTTTTTGCAGAAACGAATATAGACAATTTGGGCTGAGTTCTTTGATGAACTCAGCCCTTTATTTTGTCGATCTAAAAAGTTTTACCGGACAGTCTCCTTTGCCTAAAGGCAAACAAATTATAGATATAACAATAGCCTTCGGCTTTGGCAGATGTTGACCGCGCTGAATTTTGCTTGTTTTACAAAAAAAAATAATTTTGGGGTGCCAAGCAAGTAAACCTTTTTTTTAAATAGGACGCAAGCCTATCGGACAGTATGGTTCCGATGCTTATAGACGAATTATTGGTTGTTGGAAACCTTATAGAAGCTTATAGTGTCAGAAGTATCGGGCTTGGTTAAATTAACTTTAAAACTAATCACATGGCAAAGTTAGCAAAGAAGAGACAAACTTCCAAAGGTTTGAGGTTTGAAGTCGTTAATCCGAATTCCGCAGGCATCGATGTTTCACCAAAGGAGTTCCAAGTATGTGTTCCTGCAGATAGGGATGGTGATTGTAACCGGACATTTGGTGTCTATACAGAAGACCTGCATTTAATTTCTGAATGGTTGAAGGCTTGTCGTATTGACACTGTATCTATGGAGTCGACAGGTGTGTATTGGCTACCAATATTCCGTATTTTAAAAGAAGACGGTTTCGATGTAATTCTTGTAAATGCAAGCGACGTGAAAAACTACTCAGGTAAGAAGACGGATGCCTCTGATGCCGAATGGTTCATGCTGCTACATAGTTATGGGTTACTCAAACCTTGTTTCCAACCAGAAAACATAGCACGTACACTGCGCAATCTTGTTCGTCACCGTGATACTCTCATCCGCTCTGCTAGTCGTGAGGTGCTACATCTGCAGAAAGCAATGGAACAGATGAACTTGAAACTCGACAATGTATTCTCAGATATACTCGGAAAGTCTGGTCAGAGCATCATCAAAGCCATTCTATCAGGCGAACATGACCCAAAGATTCTCGCTGCAATGGCTGACCCACGCTGCAAAAAGAGCGTGGAGGAGATCGAGAAATCGCTACAGGCAACGTGGGACGAGGAACATCTGTTTGAAATGAGTCAGAGTGATGCCCTTTATCAAACATACCAGCGACTCATCGCAGAATGCGACACCAAGATAAGTGAAATTGCCAATAAATACTCAGCCATAGTGGACGTCCCTAAGGCTGAACTGCTCAGAAGCGAGAAACAAAACGCCAAGAAAAACAGTATTGGCTTTGACATAGAAAAGGTCGCATTTGACCTTTGGGCAGTAAATGTAATACGTATTCCTGGTATGAGTCGCTCATCTCTGTTGCGATTAGTAGGAGAACTAGGGTGTAACTTCATGGAGAAATTTCAGGATGTGAAACACTTTCTCAGTTGGACAAATCTAGTTCCAAACAACAAAATTTCTGGAGGAGCATTACTTTCCAGTAAAGTACCGAAGAAAAAAAATCCAGTGGGGATTGTCTTTCGACAATGTGCTAGTAGCTTAAAAGCCGCCAAAAACCCATTGGGAGATTATTTCCGTCATATGCGAGCAAAGGGCGGATATCTACAAGCCATGATAGCAACAGGCAAGAAACTGGCTACCATCTTCTTCATCATGGTTTCACGAAAAGTCGAATACAATGAAATGGTATACACAAACCACCGGAAAGCGGAACTCCAAAACAAAATGGAATACCTCAAACGACGGGTGGAGCGTATGAAAATAGAAATAGATAATTGCGGCTAAAGAACCCTTGATTATCAGTAATATACAAATTTGTTATATAGAAGCAATAAATAAGAATGAACGTGCAAGTCATGTAAATTACAGGTACAATCCTAATCGCAAACAGCATACTTAACTGAACCTTTTACATCATCAACTGTATGAACAATAAAATTATCCTCAAACGATTTAAACGCTCTGAAGATGGTTGAACTCTCAACTTTATCAAATCGTTGCTCCAAATCTGCCAAGCTCACTTGTATGTGTTGCATAATTCTGTAGTTGAATGCTTTACGCTATAAATTTACAAAAAAACAGCACATAAACAACTATTCAAATACATATTTTCAGCAATATCAATCTCTTTCTCAAAAAACATCCGCTGATTTTTTGCGCAGTCTGACGGTTGGCGGTATGAAACATTGGGGATTGCGAGCTACTTTCCTGTCAAGATATACCGAACTTGATGCTGGGCAGAACGGTTGAATAACTACTATCCCCCCCAAATGTTTTATGCCGCTTGTTAGGTGCAGTTAATTTTCTTTTTTCGTTATTTGTTTTACTACATTATCAAAATTCTCTCTGCAACAATAACCTGTCGGATTTAAGATTTCACATTTTTCAATAGCTTTCGAACGATATTTTAAAACAACTTGTTCCCAAGTAGTCAATCCGTAATCATTTACAGCTTTCTCAATCTGTTCTGTATCTATATTGTTGCAGTAACAAATTATTTTCCTTTTGATTCCATTTTTAAACCACAATTCCCGTTTCAATTCGGATTTATCAATTGTGAGTTTTTTATTTTTACTATAATAGGCAACTGAACACGAAGGATTAAGACAAATATAATTTTTTGCTTCCAAATTAATTTTCCCTAAGTTTTCCTGTTTTAAGTTTGATTTAAAAACGCTGTTTGGCACTAGTAGGCCAGATTTATTGCAAATAGGACATTTAGGGATTTCAATTTGAGCTTGTAAATTTTCTTTTTCAGGTAAATCAACTTTATAATGCCCTTGATTAATCCTTTTTATTAATTCTTCTTCTGTCAATAAATTCTCATCTATCATAAACTCACCGCTATCTGTTTTGTGTGATACCTTTTGCGATATTAAACCTTCTAAATCGCTTACAAGTCTTTCCACCGATGCTGAACAACTTAGGCAAGTCATTCCTCTTATCTTCAATTTGATTACTTTCATAATGTTTTTTAAATATTAGCAATATTATTTCTGTTGTTTTGATGGATATTTTTCTGTTCCATAACTGCAATATACGCAACAATCACCTTCCTTTGGTTTTAAAATTGTCTTACAGTTTTTACATTCATAAAAATACTGGCAAGAGTCCGTCGGCATTGTTTCTTCATTCTTATGTCCGCAATTCGGGCAAGTGATTGTTGATTGTAATTTGATTGTTTTGTGCATAGTTTATTTCTTTTTACAGCAAGCGTCTTTTTCGGTTTTCTTTTCACAACCTGACTTCTTCTCTTTCTTTTCAAAAGATATTTTCTGCATATAGAGGTCTGTTATTTTATCAGCTCTTTCTTTGCCTATATTTTTTGCAACAATATCTGATAAATCATTTCTAAACTTTTTTGTTCCTTCATTGCCATACAATTTATCAACGGTTCGGACTTTTACTAATTCTGTTTTCAAATAATTTTCCATTTCAATTTTGATTGCATCCGCTTCCTTATCGTTTAATAATTTTTCATTTAAGGCAAATGTTACTGCGTCTCTTGCAATTACTCCTGCTTCTTCAATACTTAACTTGTCAACCTCAGCACCACGATACCATTTTCTTGTTTCACGAAATGCAGGAGATAATTTTTCCGCTTCCTTATTACTAAGTTTTTTAAAAGATACTTTGTATTTTTCAAAAATCGGCTTTGCAATTTCATCTGTTTTGTCTGCGTCAGCCCACATGATTGCGTAAACGGTTCCCGCACGGTTGAGCCACGCTTCTTTGATGGCTGGATTCTTTTCCATTTCCAGCAAAACGGGTTTGGCACGACTTCCGCAACCGATTTCGGTAGCAGCAGGGCATACGAGCGGAACATCATAAAAAGAAATAGTTTCTGATTTTGCTTTTTTGCAGCAATCACAGTCAGCGAATAAAAAAAATATTGCTGCGAAAATGTTGAATGAAATTATTTTTTTTCATAATGATTTATTTTTTGATTTTGTTACATGGTACCCTGTTGTGTTAATTGCTTTTTCAATTTCAGAAACGTTGGTTTTGGAATTGTCAAACTCAACAACAGCTTTGCCATTTTCGTATGAAGTTTTTGAGCTGATTATTCCTGTCAGTTTATTTACTTCATGATTAACGTGTTCTTCACAACTAGCACAAGCCATACCACTAATCGTAAATTCTACTTTGTGAATATTAGATTTGTCCACTACTATGATTTGCTTTTCTGTCTTTAAGTAGAAAATGCTTGAATAATATGGGAAAGTAAGCATTATAATAGTAAATGCTGTTACGATTCCTAAAAACGTTTTTGTTTGGATGAATTTTGTTTCTTTTTTTGTTTTACAGTTACAGTATTTTTGCTTAAAAGGTTTCAGTTTCTGAAACCATGCAAAACCAAGAACCAAAATTGTCAAACCTATAAAATACGTTCTGAAAGGTTCAAGCCAAGAAAAAGTTGAACCAAGTCCACTTGCTCCTGCAATAAGAGCCAAAACTGGTGTTATGCAACATAAGGATGCTGCCATTGCTGTTAAAATGCCTACGCCGATAAGTTTATTCCCAGATTTCATAAGGTTCCTAAAATTGTATTTACTCCCATCAAAATCACATGTATCAATTTAGTAATGGATCTGATCTGTAATATTTTAAGAATGTATTATGTATAGTTATTTTTTTAATATCCTGACCGCATTAAAGACCGCGATTAAAGCAACACCCATATCGCCAAAAACCGCTTCCCACATGGTGGCTATCCCGAATACTCCAAGTATTATAAAAAAGAGCTTAACGCCCATGGCAAAATAAATATTCTGCCAAACAATTTTACGTGTTGTTTTTGCAACATCAATAGCAGTAGCCACTTTAGAGGGTGAATCGGTCATTAAAACCACATCTGCAGTTTCGATAGCTGCATCAGAGCCAAGGGCACCCATAGCTATCCCAATATCGGCACGGGCAATTACAGGGGCATCATTTATTCCATCTCCCACAAAAGCTATTTTTCCCCCTTTCCTTTCCAGCATTAAGTTTTCAATGTGTTTTACTTTATCCTGGGGTAACAATTCAAAGAAGTATTTGTTTATATTTAATTTTTTAGCGAATGCCGCTGCTGTAAATTGGTTATCTCCTGTAAGCATTACCGTTTGAATATTTTTTGCTCTCAGTGCTTCTATTGCCTTAATTGCATCATCCTTCAGAGTATCCGAAATGATTATATATCCTGCATAAACTGTATCAATGGCGATATGTACAACAGTTCCTTCCACATTACAAACAGGGTGATCAATATTCTCTCTATGAAGTAATTTATCATTTCCAGCAAGCACCATTTTGTTGTCAACTACCGCTTTAATCCCATGTCCGGAAATTTCTTCAACTTTTTTTATTCTTTGTATTTCAATATCTTTTGCAAAGGCTTCGGAAATAGATTTAGCAACTGGGTGATTTGAATTGGTTTCGGCATAAGCAGCATATTCCAATATTTCTTCTTTCGAGAAACCGTTGGACGTAACTACCTCTGAAACTTTGAACTCACCCTTGGTGAGGGTTCCTGTTTTATCAAATACTACGGTAGTAACCTGTGTCAGTGCATCCAAAAAGTTGGACCCTTTTACGAGTATTCCTTTACGTGAAGCACTACCTATACCACCGAAATATCCTAACGGAATACTGATAACCAAAGCACATGGACAGGAAATAACCAATACTACCAAAGCACGGTAAATCCATTCGGTGAAAGTTTGCCCACTAAACAACAAAGGTGGCAAAATAGCCAACAAAAGAGCACTGGTAACGACTACAGGCGTATAGTATTTGGCAAAAGTGGTAATGAATTTCTCGGTTTCCGCTTTTTTAGAAGAGGCATTTTCGACCAGTTCCAAAATTTTCGAAACAGACGACTCACTGAATAATTTCGTGACTTTAATTGTTAGCACTCCTGTTTGATTGATTGTTCCGGATAAGACCAAATCATTTTTGTTTTTTTTTCGTGGCACACTTTCGCCTGTAAGAGCAGAAGTATCCACAAAAGAATCTCCATCGATTACTTCTCCATCAAGAGGTATTTTCTCACCCGCCTTCACGATAATTGTATCGCCAACCAGAATGCTTTCTGGTGAAACTTTGGTTGACTCTCCAGCTACTACTAAATTTGCATATTCCGGTTTTATTTCGAGCAGTGCTTTGATTGATTTCCTGGAACGATTTACGGCAATATCCTGGAACAATTCTCCCACTACATAAAATAACATAACTGCTACCGCCTCAGGCATCTGGTCAATGGCAAAAGCTCCAAGTGTGGCAATAGTCATTAAAAACTTTTCATCAAAAAACTGGCCTCTGATAATGTTTATTACTGCTGATGCAATAACATTCCAACCCACAATTAGGTAAGCTGTACCGAAAACCAAATATTCAGCTATATGAAACGGAGTGTTGTGTATTTGGTTTTCAAATACCATTCCTATGATTAAGAGACAAATACCCAAAACAGCTTTGATAATTGTTTCTTTATTTTCGACAAGTTCACTTTGAGAAATCGTTGTATTCTCAGCATTCAAATCTTCTACAACTACTTCCGGTTCGAGTTTCTTAATCTGTGCTTTAACCTTATCCAGATTATCGGTATCAATAGTCATAGTGGAGTTAGCGAAATTCACAGCTACAAATTTCACTTCATCCAGTTTCGACAGGCTATTTTCAATCTTAGCTGCGCATGATGCACAATCCAAGTTATTCAATTTATATTTTTTCATTTTAGGTTTATATTATTTATTTTTCATAGTTGCTGAAAAATAATTACTCGTTATACAATTTTCTTATTAAAGACTACCCGTTTTAGGCAGGCAGTCTTTAAATGTAAATTAATCTTCGTCGTTTTCTAAGCCTGTTTTTACTTTGTACACTTTTTCTACTTCGGAGACATAAATAATGCCATCGCCCGGATTTCCTGTTCTTCCTTTTGTAGAAATTATACTAACAATAATTTCGACATCGCGATCATTGCAAACAATTTCTATCTTGGCAACTTTACTATCAGTTATTGAAAAGTGAGTTGAAAGGGTTGATTCTTCGTTTTTAAAATTCCCTGTTCCTTCAGCCATTGAGACTGTTATGTTTGGGTATCCTGCCTGTAGTAATTGATTCAAAATATCATTTACTTTAAATGGCTTTACAAATGCTTTTATTTCTTTCATAATATGTTTTTATAAATGATTTCTACTAACAACTCATTTCGCCTGCATTTTTCTTTGCTGAAAGTAAATTATATGCCCCCTTAACAACAACCTTAGCTTCTTTAAAGTTGAAGCCTTCAGGCAAAACGATTTCTGTAAATCCGTCGTCGGAAACGCCTTTCTGTACTTGTATCATACGATATTCAGTGAAAGGTTTGCCGCTTTCTTCTTTGTTTTTCTCGAATACGAAAATATAATCTTTGTCATCGAAGCTAACAATTGAAGCAGAAGGTACTGAGGTAACCTGATTGCTTTTAGCTTGAATCTTGGCATTCACATACATTCCTGGTAATATGTTTTTGCATCGGCTTACCACATTTGCATAAACTTTGTAGGTTTTATCATTATTAATAGACTTTCCGGTTTGATAGATTAAAGCTTCGTGCTGCTCGGTTTCATTATTAATAAAGAATCTGATTTTCTCACCGTTCGATACTTTATCAGCATCCTTCTCGAATAATGTAAGTTCAAGAAATAGTTTGTCGCTGTTTACAATTTCGAATAATACATCGGAAGCCGAAACAGATTTGCCAATACTCACATTTACAGCCTTGACATACCCCGTAATAGGAGAAACCAATGCCACTGACCGACTCATATTATCTTCGTTCAGTTTGAAAGGATTAATTCTAATAAGCGACAGCTTTTGTTCCAAGGCTTTTACCTGAACTTTGAGGTTGTTGTAATTGGAAGTAACTTGTTGCATGTTTTTTTGAGAAGATATATCGCTTTTGAAAAGTTCTTTTTGACGCTCGTATTCAGTTTTGGCAAGATCAAATCTGTTTTTTGCTTCGAGATAATTTTGCTGAATGTCGATAAATTCCTGATTTTCGATAATGGCCAGTGTTTGTCCTTTCCGAACAGCATTGCCAGGCATTAGGTTTGTGCTTTTCACAAATCCACCCATTGGCATACTAACGGTTGCCAAATTTTGTGGTGCTACAGACACAGTACCGCTTACCTTTAAGGTTCCACTCATTGAACGCAATTCTATAGCTCCTGTTTCTATGTTGGCAAGTTTTACCTGATCTTCGCGTAATTCTACGATATTTTCGGGAATTACTTCCGCTTCCTTGGCTTCAGCGTTCTGTTTTTTATCTCCGTTGCACGAAGTCAACGCAACGAAAAAAGCTAAAATAACGAAAGGTGATATAAATTTATATTTTGTCATAATGTTTTTGTTTTTAAAAGATTTTTCCAGTGATAAAGTCTATTGATATAATAGTTTGATTATAATTGTTCTGTGCATCGAGATAGCTTTGTTTTATACTTAATGCACGATTCAGACTTAGAATGTAATCGAGATAATCGATTGCTCCGGCTTTGTAACTGCGTGTTGCCTGTTCAATAATTAAATCGGCTTCGGGAATAGCCTGTTTTTCGTAATAATCCACACTATTGCTATTTTTGCTGAATTCAAGCATTAACGAACGATAACTGCCAGAAAGCGATTTTGAATAATACTCTGCATTTGTTTGTGCCACTTTTTCTTTAAACTTTGCAGCCTTTGCTTTCGCCGAATAAGGTGCAAACCATAGTGGAACAGCAATACCTACCTGAATTCCGGTAAAACGATCGGCAGCACCAAAAGTCCTTGGTATCCCATTCACATCTTGAGATCCCCGAATGGTTTGGCTGAAATACCCTATACTTAAATCGGGTAATATGCGACTGCTTTCCACTTTTTTCTCCAGCCGAGATACCTCAACTTGTTGATTGATATAACCAACAGAAGGGTTGGTGGTTAAAACAGAATTGTCGGAAGCAGGCAAATAGTCGATACGGTGTAACACTGTATCGGCAGGGTACAGTGTTGTTTCAATATTTAAAATAGTTTGCAGTTTCTGATTATAAATCACCAGATCGGCATTAATTTGTTGCAATTGATTTTTAATTTCGAGGCTTTGCGAACGAGCTGAAATCATTTCGAGCCGATTTGTTTCACCTGTTTTTGCCCTGAGTTCAGCCGCTTTTTGGAAGCCAGTGTATAAACTATCCTGATATGCGAATAATTTTTGCTTCGAATACAGGTAAGCCAATTGCCAGTAAATCTGTTTTACCTGCGTGGCAATTTCGAGCTGCGAAGTTTTCAACTGCCATTCACTGCTTTTGATATTGGCTTTAGCCAGTTTATTTTGGTTTATATAAACTGTAGGAAAAGCAAAGGATTGTGATACGGTAAAACTATTGTCTTTGCTATAGGAGTTAAATTGCCCGTATTGTCCATCAATGATAGTCTTTGGAATATCCCACGAAGCACCCTTTAAGGCTTTTTGAACATCAACAGAATATCTTGAAGAACGCACGGACAAATTACTGTCCAATGCCATCTGTATTGCTTGCTTCAGATTAATACTTCTGGATTGCTGCGCATTTATTGAATTAAAACCCGCAGAACAAACTACAAGTATCAATAAAATTGACAAGGTTTTCACTGATTTTCTTTTAAAAATGGATCTGAATGAAAAAGTTGAAAAGAATATGTAGAAGATAGGCAAAACAATTAGTGTCAGTAAAGTGGCTGTTATTAAACCACCAATAACGACTGTTGCCAGCGGTTTTTGAACCTCAGCTCCTGCAGATGTAGACAACGCCATAGGCAAGAAACCCAGCGAAGCCACGGCAGCTGTAATAATTACCGGTCGTAAACGTGTGTGCAGTCCTTTTAATACCCGCTCGGTGATATCAGAGACTCCTTCTTTTTCGAGCCGGTTGAACTCGGCAATGAGCACAATACCATTGAGCACTGCAATACCAAACAAAGCAATAAAGCCAACTCCTGCAGAAATGGAGAAATTCATGCCCCGAATCCACAACGCCAAAATACCGCCTATTAACGACATGGGCACAGCTGTATAGATTAATAAGGTTTGCTTTACGGAATGAAATGTAAAGAATAACAGTACAAAAATGAGCAACAACGCTACCGGAACAGCAATTGACAAACGAGCCTTAGCAGCTTGAAGATGTTCAAATTGACCGCCATACTTTACGTAATAACCTGTTGGTAGTTGCACTTTTGTATCAATTTGTTTTGTTACATCATCTATGACACTTTGTACATCTCTATTACGGACATTAAAACCAATGGTTATACGACGTTTGGTATTCTCACGTGACACCTGTGCAGGACCTGACTTAATTTCTACGCTGGCAATTTGTTCAAAAGGAATCTGTCCGCCATTGGGTAAAGCAATATAAAGATTTTTTACATCGTCAATGCTTTGGCGGTAGTCCTTATCCATTCGTACCACCAGTCCAAACCGCTTCTCTTCGTCGAATACAACGCCTGCCTGGCTTCCGGCAAAAGCAGTACGTAATACACGGTTTACCTCTGCAATCGAAAGTCCGTATTGTGCTAATCGATCACGATTATATTCGACTTGAACCTGAGCCAGTCCAGTTACTTTCTCTACATTGATATCTTCAACACCTTGAACCTTTTGAATGATTTTTTCCACTTGCGAAGCTTTATCAGCGAGTGTATTCAGGTCATCGCCAAATATCTTTATAGCAATATCCTGTTTTGATCCCGAAAGCAATTCGTTGGTACGCATTTGAATCGGCTGTTGAAACTCAAATTTCACACCTGCCAACGGAATCAATGCTTCTTCCATCTTTTCCACCAGTTCTTCACGGGTTTTTGCCGAAGTCCATTCGCTTTTATCTTTGAGCGTAATAATATAATCGCCGGTTTCCATGGGTGTTGGGTCGGTAGGTATCTCACCGGCACCAATTTTACAAACAGCATGTTTTATTTCCGGAAATTTATCAAGTAATATTTTATTAGCTTTTTGAACTTGTTCAACCGTATTGGTAAGCGAACCACCCTGCAAGGTAATTACCCCTGCTGCAAGATCCCCTTCTTCGAGTTGGGGAATAAACTCACCACCCAAACGGGAAAACACTCCCAAACTTATCAGAAACAATGCAATTACTGAAACCGAGATCAATAATTTACGCTTGAGGGCAAAATGAATAATCGGATTAAACCCTTTGTGAAAAAAGACCATAAGTTTATCCGAAAAATTTGGCTTGTGCTCAGTATTTTTACTCAGGAACAAAGCCGAAGCCATTGGGACATAGGTTAGCGAAAGAATAAATGCTCCTAAAATAGCAAACGACACTACCTGTGCCATTGGTACAAACATTTTACCTTCAATTCCTACTAAGAATAGAATTGGCATGTAAACGATGAGAATGATTATTTCGCCAAACGCGGCAGCCGTTCTTATTCGGCTAGAAGCCTGATACACCTCTTCGTCCATTTGTTGCTGCGAAAGCCTTGTGATGCCCTGATGATGGTTTTTACTCATCGAAATTCGATGAACCACACTTTCAACAATAATTACCGCTCCATCCACAATCAATCCAAAGTCAATGGCACCGAGACTCATTAAATTACCAGATACTCCAAAAAAGTTCATCATGGATATGGCAAACAGCATGGAAAGTGGAATTACTGAGGCAACAAGGAGCCCTGCGCGCATATTACCCAAAAATAACATCAAAATAAAGATAACAATTAATGCACCTTCAATCAGATTTCTGGCAACAGTACTAATAGCGCGTCCCACTAAATCTGAACGATTAAGGAACGGTTCAATCTTCACCCCTTTAGGCAATGATTTTTGAATAGTTTTAATGCGGGTTTCGACATTTTTTGTAACTTCATTGGCATTTGCTCCTTTGAGCATCATAACTACCCCCCCAACAGCCTCTGTAGTATCAATGACCATAGCACCATATCGTGTAGAATTTCCATATTGAACGCTGGCAATATCTCTAATTAAAATAGGGATACCTGATGAATTGCTTTTTACAACAATCTTTTCAATATCTTCTAATGATTTTACCAACCCAATGCCACGGATAAAATAAGCAGTTGGCTTTTTATCAATATAAGCACTACCTGTATTCTCGTTGTTTCTTTCGAGCGCATCAAAAATATCGGTGAGTGTAAGGTTTATGCTTCTAAGTCTATCGGGATTTATGGCTACTTCATATTGTTTCACGAATCCGCCATAGCTATTAATGTCGGCTACACCTGTAGTACCGAGCATCTCGCGACGAACCGTCCAATCCTGCAAGGTTCTTAACTCCATTGGAGTATATTTAGTTTCATATCCCTTCTCTACAGCAAGGCGATATTGGTATATTTCGCCCAAACCGGTAGAAATAGGAGCCATCTCAATTTTTGCGAGACCCGCCGGGATAATGTCCTCGGCTTCTTTTAGGCGTTCTCCGACTTGTTGCCTCGCCCAGTAGATATCTACATTGTCTTTAAACACAATTGTAGTTACCGATAAGCCCAGTCGTGAGATGGAGCGAAGCTCAATAATGTTTGGAATATTAGCAACAGCTACCTCAATAGGTGCTGTAATTGAGCTCTCGACCTCCTGAACCGCCAACGATGGGGCAAGCGAAATAACCTGCACCTGGTTGTTGGTTATGTCTGGGGTTGCATCAATAGGCAACTGAGTGAGCGAATATGTTCCCCAGCCAATTAATGCAACTACAAATAAGCCTATAATAAACTTATTCTTTATTGAAAAATGAATGATACGTTCTATCATGATCTGAATGAATTAGGTAAATATAAAGGTAGAGCGACATACGTTATGTAAACAGTATGACCACTATGAGAGAATTAAAACCGATTGTATTAAACTAACTTTGGCGGCTGCCAGATAGATGCAAAATTGAAAGAAGAAAATACAGAGGTGTATTTCGAATATTGAACCTGTGAAAATGAATCGCACGTAAAATCTATGTGAAATACCTCTTGGTAGGAAATAAAAGAAACACAACAACTGCAATGACAGAAAGGCGAGCATAAATCAACATCGGGGAGATCTTGAGTCTTATTCGTTGTATTTTGAGTTACTTGCACATTTCCACTACTTAAAAATTCCGGTATATCAAGACAAGGAATTGCCGTGAGAACCAAAATGTAAAGGGATAATATGTAGGCTAAAAATCTCATTATACTTATTTAACCGCAAAGATAAGCAAAAAGTTTATGCAACTGAGTTGCAAAGTTATTCCTTGCAGTTTGAACAGATCCCTTTTACAACCATATTAATGGTTTTGATTTCAAAATCAGAGGGTAAAACAACTGAAGGAATCGAAGTCTCATTTAAACAATAGGTCTGTTTACATTTGGTGCAAAAGAAATGCACATGTAGGTCGTGCGGATTACATTGGCAATTTTCGGCACACAAAGCATATTTTACTGAACCTGTGCCATCATCAATGCTGTGAATAAGTTTATTTTCTTCGAATGTTTTAAGTGTACGATATAAAGTAACTTTGTCAACTTTGTTAAATTTATTTTCCAAATCGGATAAGCTAACCGCAACGTTTTGTTCGAGCAATGCGTCTAAAACCAATTCACGCATGGCGGTTGGTTTTATGTTCCTACTTATAAGTTTATCATTATTATTTTTCATCATATTTTAATTAAAGCATTTAATACGTTTCTGGAAAGTAAGTCGAATACTGTTGACTGCAAAACTATAATTATTTTCAACCTTAACCGCAACTTTTAGTTTCTATGTTTATAATGTGAATTAGCTTAATAATGGCATAAGTCAAGAGCTTTATTATATTTGTAGCAGCAAAACTCAAATATTCATCAAACTCAAAGCTTATGCGTTTACAAAGTAATGAATTAAATTTTGAAGATCAAAACATATATGTTGGTATTGACGTGCATTTGAAAAGTTGGACTGTGATAATTTTGATAGAAAGACTCCATCATAAGACCTTCAGTCAAGCAAACAATGTGGATACATTAGTGTCGTATTTGCGTAACTTTTCCTTGAGGAAATTATGTATCAGCCTATGAAGCCGGTTTTAGTGGTTTTTGGACGCATTATAAATTACTATCTATGGGCGTTGAGAATATTATAATTAATCCGGCAGATGTTCCTACCAGTCAGAAGGAGGATTTGCAGAAGACAGATTCAGTAGACCGCCGTAAGATTGCCCGTTCCTTACGAGCTGATGAATTGGTCGGCATTTACATACCTAAAGCCAATACCCTGGAAGCACGAACTTTGCTACGTAGCAGTGATGCCATCGTTCGTGATCTCTCTCGTATGAAGCAACGGGTAAAATCACTGCTGTATTATTACGGTATATCTTATCCATCTGACTTTGAGCGGAGTGGCACACATTGGTCTCGAAAATTAATGAAATGGTTTCGTGAGGATGTTCGACTATCTACACCAGCAGGAATGGATGGCTTAAAATTATTATGGATTCGGTTGATAATCAGCGTAAGCTATTATTGGAAGCTACCCGTAAGTTGCGTCAGTTGTCACTAACAGAGGGATATGCTACGGATTATGAGCTACTACGTTCTGTTCCGGGAGTTGGCATGATAACGGCCATGTCACTGGCAACGGAAATGGAAGACATCAAACGTTTTTCCTGTTCAGATAAGTTAGCCGGATACATAGGACTGGTTCCAACTTCGCATTCCAGCGGGGAAAAAGATAAAAAGGGAGAAATGACATTCAGGGGACAAATGCAACTTCGAAGTAAGATTATTGAATGTTTCAGAAGCGATGAAGGAGCTGACGCATTTACACAATTACACTCTATCGTAGACACGGCTAAGAAGAATGGAATGTCAAGATACGAAGCGTTACTTGCGGTGACAAAACGGTAAGACTAAAAAATGTATCCATTTATAGTAGCTGAGTAGCTACGGAAAGTGTACTTAAAGATAAATATATTCAAAAAGCAATTTTATTTCTTGAATCAGAAATTGATCTACTGAAATTATCAGCTCTGCTCTCAGTCATAAACTGTAATACCAAAATCTGCAGTGCCTTATACTAATATCTCTTTTCTAGTGAAATTTATCCATCATACCATTGGTCATTTGTATTTCCCTTTGTCCGAGCAAATAACGTTGTTACTGTACCTTAATCTTTGCAGACCAGGCACAGCAACAACACTAATGTAATACATTTTTATCCTTATTTAATTTTAAGTTCGTTGATCACTTTTGCGGTCGTCAAGTCACTGTTCTCTACTCGAATTGTCTGATGTCTTCCCCCATTTTTTTCAAAGATGTCAATCTCAAGAATCTTATCATCAGGAATAGTAAACTGAGGCAGAGTATATACCGTACGCAGAGTAGATTTGCCAGCTATCACCAATTCTTCATTATAACTGCGTACCGGAGTGAGAACCGTTTCCTGAATAGCTGTCTTTTTTAAAACTTTTTTATCCACAATTTTAAATCGGATAAAATCCACATTGAATGAAATATTTGATGAGTTCTTTACCTGTGTATGAAAGTACAAAAGTCCGTTGTAGGTATAAATGCCTTTCAGCAACATTTGAATGCCGAATCGTTTACACCCCAGATGACGGATATTTCGGTCATTATTCTTATAGATGGACTGCATAATCAGTTTAACCAGCAACGGAGATTCATTACCCAGTTCCTTGAAACAGATATTCATCCGGGTAGATGAGCCATCTGCTTGGTTCTCTTTCTCTTGAAAGTCCTTCATCTCAATATTCAGCAGATCTGGTTCTGTTGCATATTTGGCATTAAAAGAATAAAAGCTGCCATCTTCACAAATAACCGAAAAGTTCGTTTCTTCAGGGAAACCTTCTACCGCCGCCTTTACCCGAAGCACATTTTCTGCTCCATCCGCTTTTCCTGCAATGATCCGGTCTGAACCTAAATCCACATACCTCACTGGAGAAGGAAAAAGGATGTGTACCGTCTTATTAAAAGTGACCTGAACTCCGTAAGGAATGATCATCTTTCCATAAGGTATTTTCTGTGTAAGACCTTTATAAAGATCTTTGCTCTGTGCATTTATATTTGCGACTCCCATAAACAGAGCCAATATTAATATTATTTGTTTCATTTTATTTCATTGTTATTAGTAACGTATTTCTTAGAACTTATTTACTTCTCTTTGGCTAACAGTAGCACTTGATGACCGGCTTTTAATTTGATTTTTACCTGACGGAGTTTCTTACCCAAATAAGTAGATGCTCCCTGCATCGCTCCCCTGGTCAAATCCATCGCAATCTGTTGTCCTGCCGACTGGGCAAAAGAAATGCTGGTTCCTAGCCCGGAACCCATATTACCCAATGCTTCACGCATAGCATCTCCTTCCATTGATCCTGGAATAAAAATACCTTTCTGTCCATCAACATCATAAACAGTTAGTTCTACCGGGATGATATTTCCATTATATTCCAATGAGGAAACAGTGATCTCCAGCCGTTCTCCCTGTAGTTTAGCTGTTCCAATAATCAGAGTATTACGAGGTACCAGCATCTTTCCAGCTTGTAACGGTTCTTCTAAACGAAGTCTTACTCCTTGTCCGTCTGTGATAACTTGATTCTCATAGATACATGCCTTGATACTATTCTTTTCCACGGATGTTTCATTGTTACCCACAGCTGTATGAAAGCCATAATTACGAGGTTTGCTATACTGAATCACAAAAGCAGAATCACTAACATTTTGAGAAAGACCGGATACAACTCTTTCATGAAAAGTACTCACCTTTACACAGGGTATGGACTTGGATAATTTACTTTCTACAGGAGCTGTTTGTATAGCAGTAGCATTGCTTTGTTGTTGCTTTTCAGGTCCAATATATTTAGCTGCCATCTGATACGATTTTTCCATCAAATCCAGTTGTTCGTTAGCTGTGCCTTTTTTCCGTTCCGTTACTTTCTGTTTGTTTTCCAGTTCCTGTATCCGATATTCCAGAGCCAGCATATCCTGATTTTCTTCGGGTTGTTTGGATGGCTGATAGAAAGTGGTAAGCTGTTTATTCATTTGTCTGTAAGCAGCTGTTGATGAGTTCATAGAAGAAGTTTCCTTTTCAGAATGGTATTTCGTTCCGTTAACCGGCAGAGTTGTTTCCATTCCCGTTGCAATAGCAAAATCCTGCAATGTCTTCATTTTCTCTTCTTTCTTCTGATTCATCTGCTCATCCTGATAGGCTTTCATCTTATCACCCACAATACCTTCTTCTTTGGGTTTAGGTAATTCAGCATTAAAACCTTTAGTGCCCTCTTTTATCTCTTTTTTATCGGAAGAAGGCGCAAATATCAGATACATGCTACCGACGAAAATCAGAAAAAAGAGAGGATAGACCAACATCTTCTTTCTTCTCTGAATCTGTACGGGAGTAAGCACTTTTTCCTCTTTTTGCGTTTTCTCTGTTTGTATATCTACATCTTTCTCTTTACTTGTTTCCATACTTTGTTTGTATTTGATTGATACTGTCCTTTGGCAATATTTCCAATTCCCGGATATGTTCGATAACCAACTGCTCTCCCTGCTTATATCCCATGTTGTATATAGAGTGAATCACCATATAGCAAGAAGAAAGGCCAAAGATTACCAGAAATACAAAGACGATAATTGTCTGTTGACGATGAGACAACCGGTCGCACTGCACTTCCAACCAGTGATTAAAACATATCTGCCATTTGGCTAAACGATACTTTTTCATTCCCGGTCAGTTTGATTAATGTCTCTGTTTTCCAATATCTCAAAATTGCGGATCAGAAAACCTTGCGGGTTATTATCCGAACGGGCTTTCAGGTCAGTCACCTGACAACGGGTAATCAGGCTTCTCTCGGTAACATTGCTCTCCCTCAGGATTTGCTGACGGGCATATGTAACCACCTGATAAGGATATTTATCAAGGTTACAAACAATACTATCTATTTGAATGGTCTGATAGATATTTCCTGATACCACACGGTTATAATACCCTTTTTCGGTCAGGTCCTTATAATAATTGAAAGGCGTTTTATCAGAGAGAAAGAAGGCACGCTGCATATTTGACTCTATCGCGTTTTTGTCCGGTGAAAGAGTAAAGAACAGTTCATGAAACCGACGAACCTGCTCTCTGAGTTCCACCGGCCGGTTCTGTGTCAGATCCTGAGACAAGGCCAGAATCAGTGATTTTCCATTGTCCAGCACATAGATTTTCTCCCGCTGTTTTTCAGCAAACCGATAGGAGTTCCAGACAGAGTATCCCGTTATTCCAGCACAAAGAATGACAAACACAATGGCCATCAGCCTGATCTGTCTGAAACTTGTTTCGATATTTTTTAATGATTTGAATTCCATTTTTTATTGATTTAGTTTAATGACCTCTTCCCAATAATCGTCCGGAGATATTTCCTGAAACAGCTCCCGTTCCTGCTCCGGCCATATTACCGGTCTTACCTGCTGTCTGATTGACATTACGGGTATAATTACCCATTCCTCCTGCCTGAATAATCCAGTTGGAGACGGTAGGGATCGTGAAATATCCGATAATTCCAATAATCATGAAGATGATATAAAGCGAATTGGAATCATCCGGAATAAAACTAGGATCGGAGAGTTGTTCAATATCCTTCTGAAGCATCAATATCTGTATCCGTGCCAATATCGAACTAAACAAATCCGAAACAGGCAGCCACAGATAGACACTTACATACCGGGTAATCCATTGCACCAGGGTTGTCTGAAACCCATCATACACCGATATGGCAAAGGCTATAGGTCCCAGAATGGCAAGCACCACCAGAAAAAAGGTTCTTATCGTATCAATGACCAGTGAGGCTGCCTGAAACAGAAGTTCCAGCATCTCCCGAAAGAAGTTCCGGATACTCTGTTTCATCTGATACATTCCTCTTTCCACATACATGCCTCCCATAGTAGCAATGTCTTTGGGAGAAATACCCAATTCATCAATCTCCTTATCAAAATCCTGATCCGAAACCAGGTAGGCAGTTTCGGGATTTCGTGACATGGCTTCCCGTTCCAGTTTGTCTTTCTGTTCTCTGTACTTGTTCATATCAAAAGTCTGTGTCTCCAACATACCGTTGCACCCTTTGACCACCGGGCTCATCACTCCGTTGATCGTTCCCAGTACAATGGTCGGAAAGAACATAATACAAAGTCCTATGGCAAAAGGACGAAGCATCGGATAGACATCTATCGGTTCAGCACGTGCCAATGTCTGCCAGACTCTGGAAGTCACATAAAAGAGAGCTCCCAGTCCGGCAATTCCTCTGGCCACTCCCGTCATATTTGAACAGAGTGGCATCATCTCCGTATACAGACTCTTTAGAATCTGGTGCAGATTTTCAAATTCAATGGCTAGTAACATACGCTATAGATTACCAATACCGGTCATTACTGCCTCCATACAAAGAGAGTACCCGATCCAGATCTTTTGCTTTTTTTGCTCTCAAAAACGAAACAGAAATATTCTTGCGGGTATAGTAACTCACCAGATCCCGATAATGCTTTACCGAGTTATATGCCTGGTCAATCTGATCCATTCGCTCTTTATCTGTCATTGAGAGCCCGGTCACACTAACGGCCGTCTTCATCTCCGCAAAAGCATCTGTACTTTCTTCTAATAGTTTGGCATACCCGGAAGCGATAGCTGAGAGCTCATCTACTGTATAGTTCTTATCCGATAACATCCGCTGATAGTTCGTCACATAGATATCGGATATCTCTCCGATAAGGAGCACTGTCTTTTGTACTTTACGTGCATCTTTTACCAGATTGTGTACAGACTTCAGGGCATCATAGTATTGCCGACCCTGCTCATAGATCTTTACCGTCTGTTCAAAATTACGGATCATATTTTGAGCCGTCGTAGAAGTTTCTACAATCTGGCGGGTGGTATTGACAATTCCCTGTGCCAGATTACTGGGATCAAAGGTGACCCATTGCGCATTGGCTGTTGTACATATGCTGATCATTATCAGCAAAGCTAGGAATCTTATTCTTCTTCTCATTGTTATTTTTCTTTATAAAATCAAACCAAGATTTCTCTCATTTGGAGAAATCCGGGTTTGATTGCTGTTTATTAGAAATTAGTAGTTCGTTTATTCGTTACTGTCTTGATCAAAGTGTATTCGTCTTCTGTGACCCAGGCACTTTCCATATAGTAGGAGACTTTGCTGTCATCAAATATGTAGCGTCGGGAACTGGTATCGGCTGACCTGTCCAAACGAATGTTA
>Ga0183099_1000333_pt1 | contig 37186 bp, 32 predicted proteins | sample Biomet1_FD_127788 | JGI IMG/M metagenome (GOLD analysis project Ga0183099, IMG submission 127788) | Microbial communities from bioreactor (seeded with anoxic lake sediment) at LBNL, California, USA - Biofuel metagenome 1 | ecosystem: Engineered > Bioreactor > Anaerobic > Unclassified ... | reverse complement strand
AATCACACGCTTATATCGACTTTGAAGATTAACAAACTCATCTTCCCAAACTTCTGGAAGCATATAGACACCACGTGACGCCCGCTCTAAGCTGCCGTTATCCGCAAGATATTTCAAACTTCCCCGTGGATAATCAACTGCCACAATCATTGCTGTGGTGACTATACCATTATTCTTTTTTGCTAGATTCAAGATTTTTTCTGAATAGTTCATATAACCACCGCCATTTTACTTTCTTGCTTGTTATTATATGTATAACAAGCAAGAAAGTAAACAATAAAATGAGCTAGTGTATATGTCAAGTGTTGGTATACCGAAAAAAGCAGCCAATGCCGTACATTTCTGTACCTGCATTGACTGCTTTTATATATTAGGATAATTACCGTAGGCAAAATGTCGGAAGTTGGATGAAATTCCAGCTAAATAGCACCAACAAACCCTTATTATTTGCGGACTAAGAGGGCCACACTTTCCACATGGCTCGTCTGCGGGAACATGTCCACTGGTTGGATCTTCACTGTCTTATATCCCAGCCCGTCGAGAATCTCAAGATCACGGGCCAGAGAGGCCGGGTAGCAGGAAACGTAGACAATGCGCTTAGGCTTCATCGCAGCGAAGGTCTGGAGCACTTTCGGTGTGCAGCCGACGCGCGGCGGATCGACAACGATGACATCCGGACGAAGACCGTCTTGGTAAAGCTGCGGCATAACATGAGTCGCATCACCGACGATAAATTCAGCATTTTTGACATTGTTGTCCTGTGCATTTTTTCTAGCATCGCGAATAGCTGGCTCGACGATTTCTATACCAATGACCTGCTTGGCCTTTTTCGCCAGGAACAAGGTGATGGTACCGGTGCCGCAGTAGGCATCGATTACCGTTTCCTGCCCGGTAAGACCTGCGTATTCAAGGGCTTTATTATAAAGCACTCCGGCTTGCTTTGTGTTCACCTGAAAAAAGGAACGCGGCGATATATGAAATGTCAAATCGTCCATTTTTGCCAGAATCGTCTTTGCGCCCCAGATGTGCTTCGTAACATCGCCCATGATCATATTGGTCGCCTTCGGATTTATATTGTGCATGATACTGACAAGATTTGGCACTTTCGCGCGCAGATGCGTGATAATTTCCTGGGCATGGGGCAAGTTTTTCGTTGCCGTAACAAGAACGACCATGACGCCGCCTTCAGCTACGCGGCCGATAACATGGCGCAGACTGCCTTTCTGCGTTTTTTCGTCATAGACATAGATGCCAAGTTTTTGAACGATTTCGCGCATTGCGTTAGCGATATCATTGTTGACCTCTTCTTGTATCCGGCAATTCTTCGTATCGACGATTTCATGTGAGCTTTGGGCAAAGCAGCCAATCACAACCTGTTTTTTCTGCTGACCGATCGGAAACTGCATTTTATTGCGGTAATTCCAAGGGTTTTCCGCCCCAATCGTCGGGAAGATCTGCACGGACTTTTGCTTGCCGATGCGTTCGACGGCATCGACAACCTGCTGCCGCTTAACTTTAAGTTGCGCCGCATAACCTAAATGCTGGAGCTGACAGCCGCCGCATTTTTCATAAATTTCGCAGCTCGGCTCCTGACGATCCGGGCTTTTGCGCACGATTTTAGAGATCACGCCCTTGGCGTAGCTCTTTTTAACTTCCGTAATGCGTACGTCAACCTGTTCCCCCACCAGAGCGCCAGGAACAAAAACCGTAAAGTCCTCGAACCGACCGACCCCTTCCGAGCTGTGGCCAAGGCTCATAATCTCCACGATATAATTTCTGCCTTTTATCACCGGTATTGCTTTTTTCAAAATTACAACCTCATTTATCATCATATAAAAAAGCGCAGCCAAAGCCACGCTTCTCAAAACTATTTACCACTTGCACTATAAATCTTTTTCATTATACCTTGTTTTTATTTCCTTGTAAACTGCGGCCTGTATTGTATTCCTATGTAGCACGACCGGATATCCCACCATTTTTCTGATGAAAATCCTTCGTCAGCTTTCTTTAAAATTAATTTTTTCCAAAAGTTCTTCCGGATGTTCTAATAAAACTTTGGCTCCATATTCTTCGAGTTCTTCGCGGCCGCGGAAGCCCCACAAGACACCAACGGGCAGCATACGGGAATTTACCGCGGTCTGCATATCCACCATAGTATCTCCTATGTAGGCGACTTCTTCCGGCAAAACCTGCATCCGCTTGGCAATGGCCAGAACATTGGTCGGATCCGGTTTGCGCAACAGGCCCGGTTCATCGCCGATGACTTCAACAAAAGTATCTTTTTCAAACAGAACCTCCACGATGGTATGGGCCGCATCGCTGTGTTTGTTCGTACAGACCGCCAACGGAATTTCCCGTACTCGGAATTCTTTTAAAAGTTCTAAAACGCCATCATAGGATCGGGTTTTTTCTAAAAAACGGCCTTCATAAATTTTCTTGTAATAGGCAAGGCCTTCTTCTATCCGGCTTTTTTCTGTTCCCGCCGGCATACAGCGTTCCATGAGCTTCTGTGAACCGTTCCCTACCATCAACCGATAGGCTTCGATGGGATGGGTAGGATACTTATAGTGTTCGAGCATGGTGTTGGCACTTTCAGCTAAATCCGCCAAAGAATCGATCAGCGTTCCGTCTAAATCAAAAATAACAGCCTTGTATTGCATAATAACCTCCTAGATATTCCAATAACTATAATTAAAACATTTCGCTAAATCTTGGCAAAATCCTGCTGCTTTCTGTACTTTTAGTCCCATGATTCACCAACAATTCTTCTTTTCAAAGAAAACCAGTCCACCGCTTGTTTTAAAAGTTTTTCAACAACAAAAAACAGAGCTACCCTAAGCAGCTCTGTCCGATAAATTTTATGATAATTTTTCTTTTAACAGTTGATTGACAACGCCCGGGTTTGCCTTGCCCTTGCTTTGCTTCATCACCTGTCCGACCAGAAAACCGATGGACTTTTCATTTCCACCCTTAAAGTCTTCGACTGGTTTCGGATTGGCGGCAATTACCGCATCGACAATCGCTTCGATTGCCTTGGTATCGGTAATCTGCACCAGACCTTTTTCTTTGACGATTTTTTCCGGTTCAGCGCCGGTGGCCCACATTTCTTCAAAAACGGTTTTAGCAATTTTCGAGGAAATTGTTCCCTTGCTGATCAGTTCAATCATTTTCGCCAAATTCCCCGCAGATACCGGGCTTTCCGTAATGAGCTTGCCTTCCGCATTCAGGTTTTTCGACAAATCCCCCATAATCCAGTTAGCCGCAAGCTTGGCATCGGTTCCCGCGGCCAAAACAGCATCAAAGTATTCCGCCGTCTGACGGGAAGCCGTTATGATGCCAGCATCATACGAGGATAAGCCGCAGTCGTTCATCAAGCGCTCTTTGCGAGCATCCGGAAGTTCCGGCAAATTTTTGCGATATTCTTCAATCTCTTCATCCGTCGTAATAATCGGCACGAGATCCGGTTCCGGCAGATAGCGGTAATCATGTGCTGCTTCCTTGGTACGCATCGAAAGGGTAATCCCCTTAGCATCATCCCACGTCCGGGTTTCCTGCACGATATGGCCGCCATCCTCGAGAATTTCCTGCTGGCGTTCGATTTCATATTCCAGCGCGCCTTCAATGGCCTTAAAGGAGTTGATGTTTTTCATTTCGGCTTTTGTGCCAAGTTCCGTCGTTCCTACCGGACGCAAGGAAACATTGACATCGGCGCGCAAATTGCCCTCTTCCATCTTGCAGTTGGATACATCAATGTATTCGAGCACGGATTTTATTTTTTCCATATAGGCTCTGGCCTCGGCCGCTGATGACAGATCAGGTTCCGATACGATTTCGATGAGCGGTACGCCCGTGCGGTTATAATCGACATTGGAAGTCGCCGAATCTTTGATTGTATTACCGGAATGCACGAGTTTTCCAGCATCTTCTTCCATGTGAATGCGCGTAATGCGGATTCTTTTGGTCTTACCTTCGACTTCAATATCGACATAGCCAAATTCGGCAATCGGCAAATCATACTGCGATGTCTGGAAGTTTTTCGGCAAATCCGGATAATAATAGTTTTTGCGGTCGAATTTGCTGAAATTATTGATTTTGCAGTTTAAGGCAACCCCTGCTTTGATCGCAAATTCCACAACGCGCTTGTTGATAACCGGCAGCACGCCCGGCAAACCTAAGCATACCGGACACACATGCGTGTTCTGTTCGGCGCCGAACGATGTGGCACAGCCGCAGAAAATTTTTGTATTTGTCTTTAATTCACTATGGACTTCAAGCCCAATGACTGCTTCGTAACTCATGCTTTTTCCCCTCCAAGACTGGCGATGCTTTTATGAAACTCCTGGCTCTGTTCATAGGTATAAGCCGTGCGGATCAGAGTTTCTTCCGCCAAGGCTTTGCCGATGATCTGCAGTCCAATCGGCCGGCCATCTTTGCTGAAGCCGCAAGGGACAGACATCCCCGGCAGTCCGGCCAGGTTGAGCGGCACGGTGTAGACGTCCTGCATGTACATCTTAAGCGGATCGCTGGCCATGGCGCCGATCTTATATGCCGGTGTCGGTGCCGTAGGTGCGACAATGACGTCGACTTGTTCAAAGGCTTTATCAAAATCCTGTTTCACCAGGGTGCGTACTTTCAATGCTTTCAAATAATAGGCATCATAATAGCCGGCACTTAAAGCATAGCTGCCGATCATAATGCGGCGTTTTACTTCTTCGCCGAATTTTTCGCTGCGCGTTTTTGTCATCATATCGACGATATCGATGCCGTCAACGCGTTCGCCGTAGCTTACGCCGTCATAACGAGCCAAATTCGAGCTGGCTTCTGCCGGTGCGATCAGGTAATAGGCGGAAATCGCATAATCGGTGTGCGGCAGGGAAATTTCGATAACTTCCGCGCCAAGACTTTTAAGCTGCTCAATGGCAGTACGAACGGCTTTTTCAACATCGGCATCCATGCCTTTGAAATATTCCTTCGGCAGGCCGATCTTCAATCCCTTGACATCTTCTACCAGCGACTTCGTAAAATCAGGAACTTCGGCTTTTGTCGAGGTGGAATCCTTCGCGTCGTAACCGGCAATGATGTTTAAAAGATGCGCACAATCCGTGACATCACGCGTCAATGGCCCGATCTGATCCAAAGAGGATGCGAATGCCACCAGGCCGTAACGCGATACGCGGCCATAGGTCGGTTTCATGCCGACAACGCCGCAGAAAGAAGCCGGCTGGCGAATCGATCCGCCGGTATCGGAGCCAACCGCCCAGATCGCCGTCCCCGCGGCAACCGCTGCCGCCGAACCGCCGCTGCTGCCGCCCGGAACGCAGTCCAGCTGCCATGGATTATGGGTCGGGAAATACGCCGAGTTTTCAGTTGAGCCGCCCATGGCAAATTCGTCCATGTTCACCTTGCCCAATATAACCGGCTCTGCTGCATTGATTTTTTCCATAACCGTCGCATCATACGGCGGCACGAAATTTTCGAGCATTTTCGACGCACAGGTCGTCTTTACGCCCTTCGTGCAGATATTGTCCTTGATCGCGCCGGGAATCCCTTCTAAAAACGAGATGGTTTCGCCTTTGGCGATTTTTGCATCAACGGCTTTTGCCTGCTGCAGCGCCGCTTCCCGTGTTACCGTCAGATAGGCCTTGACTTCACCATCGACCTCGTCGATGCGCGCCAAAACATCTTTTGTCAGTTCCACCGCTGTAATTTCTTTTTTCACAAGCATGTCGTGCAGGACATGCGCTGGTTTATCAAATAATCTCACGATTTATCCCCCTAATCTAATCAGTCTTCCAGGATTTTCGGCACTTTGAAATAGCCGTCTTCTCTTTCCGGTGCATTGGACAGAGCCAACTCCCGGTCAAGCGAAGGTTTCACTTCATCTTCCCGGAAAACATTTTTCAGAGGCAGGACATGTGCCGTAGCCACGACATTTTCCGTGTCAAGTGCACTGATCCCATCTACATATTCAAGAAATGCATTTAAATGACCGGTATATTTTTCAACCTCATCGGCCGGAATTGCCAAACGAGACAATACCGCTACATTTTCTACATCTTTACTGGTAACTTTCATCATTTCACCATCCATCGCATTTTATTTACAGCGCCCTTATCCAAGCGGCCCTTTGTTTGTGGTTTTTATCAAACAATATAGAGTTCATTATAACACATTTAGCAGATTTTTGAATATATACCTACGGTATACATTTAACTTGCGGCAAATGGGGATGTTAGCCTTCACCGGCTAACATCGCCTGCAGTTCGGCTTCTGATAAGACGGGAATGCCGAGCTGCTCTGCCTTGGTCAGCTTACTGCCCGCAGCTTCACCGGCAAGAACGTAGTCCGTCTTTTTCGAAACGCTCCCGGACACCCGCCCGCCATGCGACTGTATGAGTTCCGCCGCCTCGGTGCGGCCGAGCGTCGGCAAGGTCCCCGTAACGACAAAAGTTTTACCCGCTAAGCTTTGTTCCAGCATCGGCAGCACGGCCAACTCCATGTTAACACCAGCTTGCCGCAAAGCTTCCAACATCGCCTTATTTTCAGCATCGGCAAAGTAGGCCTGGATCGCCTCCGCACTGATTTCGCCGATATCGCGGACTTCTTTGATCTCTTCAACCGTCGCCTGAGACAGCTTCTCTATGCTCCTAAAATGCAGCATGAGTTCCCGGGCCCCGGCTTTGCCGATGTTTGCAATTCCAAGACCCGTTAAGAGCATCTGCGGCTCATTATCTTTCGATGCCGCGATGGCCGCCAACAACTTATCCGTATTTTTTTCCTTGCCGATAATCCCAGCCACGATGAGTTCATCGCGGCGCTCTTTTAAACGATAGATGTCTGCAATGTTTTTTACATAGCCGCCGTCGATCAGGGATTTGACATAAGCAATACCAAATCCCTTGATATCCATAGCGCTGCGGCTGACAAAATTGACGATATGCTGCTCAAGCTGCGCCGGACAGTTTGGATTCGTGCATTTGATATCCGCCGTGTTTTCTTCGCGCACCGCGGCGGATCCGCAGGCCGGGCAGACGGCGCCGATATGAAAAACGACGGCATCCGCCGGCCGCTTTTCTTTGATGACAGCCCGGATTTTCGGAATGATTTCGCCGGCCTTGTAGACACAGATCGTGTCCCCCAGCCGCACATCCAGCTGATCGATAAAGTCCTGGTTGTGGAGGGTTGCCCGCTCCACGCTCGTGCCGCAGAGCTGCACCGGATCAAATACAGCGGTCGGCGTGATCCGGCCAGTCCGCCCAACCGACAGTTCAATCTGCCGCAGGATGGTTTCCTTTTCTTCCGGCGGATATTTATAGGCAATAGCCCAGCGTACATTTTTCGATGTAGCACCTAATTTTTCTCGATCTGCTAAACTATTTAGTTTAACTACGGCACCATCGATAGGATATGCCAATTCAGCACGTCTTTCTGCAATTTCATCAATTTCCTGCAGAACTTCCTCAACTGTATGACAGATTTTATAGTTGTCGATCACCTTAATCCCCTGTTTTTTCATAAAAGCATACGCCTCGGTATGCGTCGCAAACTCCCGGCCCGCAGCTTTCTGCAGATTGAATACAAACAGGGAAAGACTGCGTTCTTTCGTGATTTTGCTGTCAAGCTGCCGCAGCGTACCGGCCGCACAGTTGCGTGGATTGGCAAAAGGCTTCTTGCCCAAAAGCTCCTGGTTTTCATTCACTGCGGCAAAAGCGGCTTTGCTCATATAGACTTCGCCGCGGATCTCAAAATAAGGCAGGCTGTCTTTGAGCTTTTTCTTCACATCCTGGATGACCCGGGCATTTTCCGTGACATCTTCGCCCTGGATGAGGCCATCACCGCGGGTTATCGCGGTCGTCAGCACGCCATTTTCATAGCGCAGAGCCAGTGACAGGCCATCGATTTTTTCCTCGACGACGAATTCCGGATTTTCCAGTTCCGCCTGCAGGGAAGCGACAAACTCTTCCACCGCTTCCCGCGAAAACACATCCTGCAGACTATGCATCGGCACATCGTGCTTGACAAGCACACCGGCTTCGCGTTTAGCTTCGCCACCAATTATCTGTGTAGGTGAATCTGCTATTAAAAATTCCGGATATTTATTTTCCAAGGTCTCTAGTTTTTGCATTAACTGATCATATTCATAATCGGATATCTCTGGATCATCTTGATTATAATAACGATCATTATGGTAAAGAATGGCTTTTCGCAATTCTGCTATTTGCTTTTCCGCATCCACGTTGTTTTACCTCCTGGCGAATTCCCAGTATTTCATTCCTTGCTGATCGGGGCGTATTTTTGCATAAGCCCTTTGATGCCCTGTCCCGGAAAAGCGATTTTTAATTCGACTTCTTCGCCGGTGCCGCGAACCGAAACAACGGTCCCGGTGCCCCATTTGCCGTGTTTGGCCTTGTCACCAACGCTCCAGCTGACATTGATATCCGGCTGAATCGCCGTACCGGTGGCAATCGGCGTCGCCTTAAAGTTGTTGGTGCCGGAATTTTGCTGGATGGACGGGCGAAAGGCACTACCATAGCCGCGCTGCTGCACGACATTGGAGTTGGCAAAACCATAGGCGTTTTGCCGGACGATCAACCGCTCCATGCACTCATCCGGAATTTCGCTCAAAAAGCGGGACTGCGGATACGTAACCGTCCGGCCAAAGATCATGCGACTGCGGGCATTGGTCATATAGAGCTTGCGCTGTGCCCGCGTGATTCCCACATAACAGGTCCGCCGTTCCTCCTCGATTTCCGTTTCATTCATCAGGGTGCGCGAGTGCGGGAAAAGCCCTTCTTCCATGCCGCTCATAAAGACAATCGGGAATTCCAGACCCTTAGCCGAATGCAGCGTCATCAGCGTGACTTTTTCCTCTTCCAGATCGGCATTATCAATATCGGCGACCAACGCAATATGGCTCAGGAAGTTTTCCAGATTCGGCACATCATCGCCTTTTTCAAAGTCCCTGGCTACGCTCAGAAATTCCTTTAGATTTTCCAGGCGGGCTTCATCATCCGGTTTACTGGAAGACTCCAGTTCCGCCAGATAACCGGATTCGCGCATGACATGATCGGCGATATCGTGCACCGAAAGGTTGTCCTGATAAGCCATCATCTTAAAGACGAACTCAGCAAAAAGTTCCAGCGGACGTTTCACCCTTGCAGTAATGCCTGGAACCAGTGAAGGGTTGGAAATAACGTCAAACAGACTCATATCGTTCTCCACCGCGAATTCATTGAGTTTCGCCAGCGTCGTATCACCAAGGCCACGCTTCGGCACATTGATGATGCGCATAAGACTTACCGTATCCGCTGGATTGAAGATGACCCGCATGTAAGCCAGAATATCCTTGATTTCCTTGCGATCATAGAATTTCAAGCCGCCCACCATCGTATAAGGTATTCCTGCCCGCATAAAGCCTTCTTCTAAAGTCCGCGACTGGGCATTCGTGCGATAAAGAACTGCGATATCGCCAAAGGAAGCGTTGAAGATCGTCTTCTGCTTCATCGCCGTCGTCGTGATAAAGCTCGCTTCATCGCGTTCATCGCTTGCCAGATAAGAAGTTATCTTTTCACCTGTGGCGTTTTCCGTCCAAAGCGCTTTCGGTTTGCGGTTTATGTTGTTTTCGATCACCGCATTCGCTGCGACCAGAATATTCTTCGTCGAGCGATAATTTTGCTCGAGTTTAATCGTCTGCGCTTCCGGGTAATCCTTCTCAAAACCCATGATGTTGCGGATATCCGCCCCGCGCCAGCCGTAAATCGACTGATCCGCGTCACCGACAACGCAGAGGTTATGATGCCTGGCCGATAAAAGCTTTGTCAGCTGATACTGCGCGCTGTTGGTATCCTGATATTCATCGACCAAAATATATTTAAAGCGAGCCTGGTATTTCTGCCGGACTTCTTCATTTTCTTCCAAAACAGTTACCGACATCATCAGCAGATCATCAAAATCAAGTGCATTATTTGTCAAAAGCTTCTGCTGGTACATCTGGTAGACTTCAGCAATCTTCTGCTTGAAAAACGTATCGGCGGCATCCCGGGCAAAAAGTCTTGGCCCCTGCAGCATGTTTTTTGCATTGGAAATAGCTGCCTGCACGCCGCTTGGCGTATACTGCTTTTCATCGAGATTAAGTGCTTTTAGGCACGATTTAATGACAACCTGCGTATCCCCCGAATCGTAGATGACGAAGTTCCGCTTGTATTTTTCGAGAACTTCAATTTCCCGGCGCAAAAAGCGCGCACAAAACGAATGGAATGTGCTGAGCCAGACATCTTTGGCCTGCGCCCCGATCATCCGGTCAACACGTTCCCGCATTTCCGCTGCCGCTTTATTGGTAAAAGTAATCGCCAAAATATTATATGGGGCCACATTCTTGGCCAGCAGGTTGGCAATTTTGCAGGTCAAAACTTTCGTCTTGCCCGAGCCAGCGCCCGCCATGATCAATAATGGTCCGTTTGTATGTTCAACCGCCGCCTGCTGCGCCGGATTTAATCCTTCAAAAATATCCAATTTCTTCCTCCGTAAACCAAAAACTATATTTTAAACTTTCTCCGCAAGAAGAGGCTGTTGCGATAAAGTACAGTCTGCAACAGCCTCCGAAATAAACCCTGCTATATATTTTCCCTATAAACGATTCTCATACTTTATATTTTTTCGCCGCTTCGGACAATGGCGGTATGATCTGCTTTTTGCGGGACATAACGCCCGGCAGGTAAATTGCCTTACCACTGGCATCCTGTTTAAAAGCCTCACCAATCAAGGTCTTCGGATTGCCCGAATAGAGCAGCCAGGTTCCCTCTTTGATGATATCCGTTACCATGACGAGGCTCATGTCATAGCCTTCTTTTTCACAGATGCTGCTCATGCTTTTGATGAGCGCTTCCTCCAGCGCCATCACTTCCGCCGTGTCCATAACAGAAATCTGGCTGACGATGATACGGTAATCGCCGATCTGGAATTCCTTCAGATCGTATTTGGCAATTTCCGCCGGCGTCATCGTGCCGATGCCAGAGCCAGCTTTCAGCATGGCAAGACCGTATTCTTCAATATTTACACCGGCAATCACAGCAAGTTTTGCCGCTGTTTTTTTGTCGTACGGCGTACAGGTCGGCGACTTGAACAGAACCGTATCCGAGATAATAGCCGAGAGCAGGAGCCCGGCAATAGCTTTCGGCACCTCAACATTGTGATACGCATACAAGTTGGCTACGATCGTCGCTGTACTACCTACCGGTTCCTGACGGGCAAAAATCGGTTCGCTTGTCTGCAGCCCGCCCAAACGATGATGGTCAATGATTTCGAGCACTTTTACTTCTTCAATGCCTTCAATGGCCTGACTGCGTTCATTATGATCCACTAAAATGACATTGTCCTTTTCCGGCACCATCAGTTGATCGCGGCTGACAAGACCTACCAGGCGGTCATTTTCAACGACCGGATAGTTCCGGAAGTTCGTTGCCGCCATCGTCCCCTTGATATCGCTGAGCATATCCGTCGGCTTAAAGCTCGTCAACGCCTTCTGCATGATCCGGCTGACCGGCACGCACTGGTTGATCAGACGGGCACAGGTATACGTGTCATACGGCGTACTGATGATCAGTATGTGTTTGGCTTCCGCTTCTTCAATGACTTCCGGTGATACGCGGCCATTGCCGGTCACGATCAGACAGGCAATTTCCTGTTTTACGCACTCGAAAATTGCTTCATCCGTGCGGTCGCCGATCAAGACAACATCATTTTTCTTGATGACTTTTTCAATCATGCGGGCGCTGCCTGCGGCAATGCGGACATTGCCCTCTACCTTGGCGCTTTCGTCGCCACGGACAATGACCTCACCGTCAACAACAGCGATGATATCGCGGAAAGCAATCCCGGCTTCCGACAAATTCTGCATGCTGAGTTCTTTAAAATAGCGCTGGGCCAAATCACTGACAGTGACAATACCTACCAGTTTTTGCTCCGCATCGACAACCGGCACGGATTTGAGCGACTGCTCACGCATGACTTCACCGAGCTTGCGCAAATTATCCGTTTCCTTGACTACCGTCTGACAAGCGAGCGTTATATCTTTGACCCGTGGATACAAATCGGTGATCAGGAGCGGCTGTGGCACCTTAAAGTGATCCAAAACAAATTTCGTTTCCGCGTTGACCTTGCCGGCTCTGGCAGGCACAACGTTTTCCCCTAGCTGCTGTTTTAAATGCGCATAACCAATGGCAGAACAAATAGAATCCGTATCCGGATTGCGATGGCCGATTGTGTAAATAGGCTTTGTCTCTTTCATGAAATACAAATACCTCCAATAGTATATTTAATCTCTACCCAAAACATATAAATTTCGCGTCTTCTAATTATTATACGACATATTACCCCGCTTAGAAAAGGGTCGTGTGTATATTTTTTATAAAATGCAGTATAATAAGCCTTATAATCTTATCATATCTGAGGTGCAAAATGAAAATCAATTTACCACAAAGCCATTTCAGCCGTCTGATGCGCGCTATTGTCGAATTCAATCTGATCGAAGAAAACGATAAAATTCTGATTGGGGTCTCCGGCGGCAAAGACAGCATTTTCCTCACCTATGCGCTGGCCGTGATGCGCCAACGGCTGAAAAAGAATTTCGAAATCGGCGCACTGACCATTAACCCGATGTTTACGGACGATTTCGATACCAGCCGTATCGCTGCATTCTGCCGGGAGCTTTCCCTGCCGTTTTACACGCACGCCGTCGACATCAAAGGCACCATCGATAAGCAAAACGGCAAGAATCCCTGCTTCACCTGTGCGTACTTTCGGCGCGGTGCCATAAATCGCTTTGCCAAAGAACACGGCTACAACAAAGTCGCCTATGCCCATCATCATGATGATGCCGTCGAAACCTTCCTGATGAGTTTATTTTATTCGGGACAGGTCAAAACTTTTCTGCCAAAAACCTATCTGGATCATATGGATATTACCGTCATCCGGCCGCTCATCTATTTCCGGGAAAATGAAGTCCGCGAAACCGTATCGATCCACGGTTTCAAACCAATCCCTTCGCCTTGCCCGCTGGACGGTCACACCGTGCGGCAGGAGGTCAAGGAACTCATCGCAAAGCTCAACCAGGACAATCCTATGCTCTATGAGCATCTGTCCGCAGGGATGCGCGAAGGAGCCTTAGGCGATCTCTGGCCGGCCAGCAAGACCCGTGACCAGATGAAAGTGATTTACGATGCCTATATGTACGGCAAAAAATAGCGTGTAAAAGCAAAGAGAGCCGCCTGCAATTATTGCAGCGGCTCTCTTCGTTTATTTTTCCTCATCCGGTACATTGCCGATCTTAATCTGGGTATCATAATCCATATTATTAAAAATACGTTTGCGGCTCGCATCGAATTTCGCATTGACGATGCTCTTCGCCGGATCGAAATCGGCCGTCTTTATATCGGCCAGATCCAATACGGCATGGATCATGTCATCGGTCATATACGGACGATCTACCGCCCGCTGCACGGCCGCCCACTTTTCCGGATACTTGGCCTTGAATTTATCCGAAGCCCACATGATGACCGGAATCTCGATCATATTGCGGGTCGGGTTTTCTTCAATATGACCCGCAAAACCGCCTTCATCATAAACGGCTTCACTGTGATCCGGCACGTAAATGACCAAAGTTTCCTCATCACGGAATTTGTCAATAATAGAACTGACAACATAGTCATTGTAATACAAGGCATTGTCATACTGCGCAATGATTTCTTTTTTATCATCGGCAACGGGCAATTTGATATCTTCCTTGTGAAATTTTGAAAAGCTATACGGAAAGCGGTTGTAATAAAGGCCATGTCCGCCCATCAAATGAACGACATAAAAATTCTTATCTGCAGCTTCCGCTCGGGCCCGGTCAACGAGTGGAAACAGTTCTTCATCGAGAATCCCATAATCTTCGCGTGAGTCGCGGATGCGGGTGAATTCATGCCGGGTGCTGTGCTCGGCATAAATCTGCGCGACATTGCCCCAGACGCCGGAGCTCTCCTGATTGGACAGCCAATTCGTCTTGTAGCCGGCAGCATTCATCACATCGATCAAGTTGTTGTATTCATACCAGTCCTTATCGGATTCGCGGTCACAGAAGGTAAATAGCTCACTGAGGACAGCAACCGTCGTTGAATGCGGGCTGACGCAATCCGTAAATGCGGCTATTTCGCCTTTTTGCTTCATCGCATCAAAGTTTGGCGTATTTGGCAGATCATACCCGTACAAATGCATATGGTTGCGATTCGTCGATTCGCCTAAAATGAACACGATATTTTGAATCTTGCTGTTGTTTTCCGTAAGCTGAATATCCGAACTGACTTTAGAAGACAGGTTATGGTAGGCAACCATATTTTTGACCGCCACCTGGGCCGAAGCGTATACCCGCTGAATCGGCAGCAGATCATCCCAGAAAAACGCCGTATAAACCGTAAACATCCGCACCGTATAAAACACGCTGACGCCGAGCAGTGCAAAGACCATGCGGTTTTGCTGACGGCGGCTCAAGCGCAGCCGGGCATACCAGCGGTATTTTTTGATCAAAAAGGCGGCGGCAAGCACTACGGCAATCCCGGCAAATTCCCTGACACCGATATACATGCCGAGAAACTCCACCGCCTCGCGTGAATTCGTCTCGAGCATTGAATTGACAATGCCAGCACCAATTAATACCTTGTAATTGTACATAGCAAAAGCTTCAATGCCAAAAGGGATGGCACTGGCCGTCAACAGCAAGGACTTTGCCAGCCGCTTGAGCAGCGGATTATATAAAAATTGTAATAAAGCTGCTACGCCTGTCGAAGCCAAAAACAGCGTAAACCCATAGCCCACCATAACTTCGATGCGGTCTTCATTGATCAAAAACCAGGCCATTGTAAAATAATTCAACAGAAAAAACAGAAAAATAAAGCCTGTATTTTTCTGAAATAAACGCTGACTGCGGCTGGCTGCCTTCAGCAGCTTTAATTTCAATCCACTTCTTTTCATGTATAAACCTCACTTTAATCGTAACCTCGATACTGCATTATCCGGAAAGAATCGCTCATTTACCCCTAGCATTATAACTATAGACTAAATCTTTTTTTTTTTCAATATAAAGATTTTAAATTTGCTCAGACAGTTCATCGCGCCGCCTGATCCGGCCGCTCCAGCCGACAAAAAAAGCACCCTGCGGCGACACTTTTTCGCATCAGCCACAGGGTGTTTTTAGCAGGCACGGCAAGCCAGCTGCCGCTTCCCCAATCTATTCTATTTTCCTGTCGTTGCCGCATAGACAACAAACTGATTTTCTCCGTCAAAAGCCAGCGCTTCATTCAACGCTGCATCATCAAAAGCGCCGACTGCGCAGACGCCGACACGAATGGTCTGTGCCGCCAAGTAAAGGTTCTGGCACACATGCCCTGCATCAATGTGCAGGTAGCGGTAGGCCCGCGGCCCGAAGGCATAGGCCATCCGTTCGAGCACGGCTGCCCAGATAAAGGTCACCGCACTGCCCTCGACCATCTTCCGGGCTTTAAAAGCCGTCAAAAGCTTTTCCGCTTCGAATCCCTTCACCATCTGCAGCGCATGCTCCACAGCTAAAAAGCGATAGAGTCCCGGCTGGAGGCCTTCTACTTTCTGGATATACAAATAGGTTTCCAGCGCATGCCGGGCTCCGGCCGAAGGAACCGTACGGATGCTCGTGCCTCCCGGCATGGTCATCTTAACACCCTGGGTGCACCAGAGCAGATAGGAAAGTTCCGCCAGCGTCAGCGGCGTTTCATGATACTGGCGCACCGTAGTTCGCAGCTCAACGAGTTCGAGAAAATTCACCTGCTGGTCGAGCAAGAGATCCGGCTCCGGCAGCTGAACCAGTTCCGCCGCGGTATCATACGGCAGCTCTACCGGCGGCGGCGACAGTTTCTGGTCCCGCTTAGTATTCGTGCAGTTGACATTGCGCGAGGCAATCATAAATTCCTGACCAATTGATTTTTCCACGTTATCACCTTACTTTTCCGGATGGACAAATTTGTGATACTTACCGCCGTTGCGGCGGTTCATCAGTTCGCCGAACAACTCATCTGGTGAGATATTATGATACGCCAGCAAAACCAGACAGTGATACCACAGATCGCCCATCTCATAGAGGATTTCCTCTTTATCATCGTTCTTGGAGGCGATGATCGTTTCCGCCGCTTCTTCGCCGATTTTCTTCAAGATCTTATCCTGTCCTTTTTCAAACAGGTAATTCGTATAAGATCCTTCTACGGGATTGAGTTTGCGTTCCTGAATGACGGCATATAGATCGTTGATGATCTTTGCCGGTAAATCCGCATTTTTATTTTCGTCTTTAACCAAAGCAATGCTCTTGCCGTTGTCGCCGAGGCGGCGGCCACTGAAGCAGGTATAGCTCCCTGTATGACAGGCTACGCCGGTCTGATGCACCCGAACGAGCAAGGTATCACCATCGCAATCATAAGAAAGCTCTTTTACCTTCTGCACATTGCCGGAAGTTTCGCCTTTTTGCCAAAGCTTCTGACGGCTGCGGCTGAAAAACCAGGTATAGCCGGTTTCGACCGTCTTGGCCAAAGATTCCTCATTCATATAAGCCAGCATCAAAACCTGGCCGTTTTCTTCCTGGACGACTGCCGGAACAAGTCCGTCCTTGTCAAATTTGATCATTGAAAAATCCATTACAATCGAACCTCCACTCCACGTGATTTCAAATATTCCTTTACCTGTCTTACCGTAAACTGGCCGTAGTGAAACACCGATGCCGCAAGAACCGCATCTGCCTTGCCCTCCGTCAGCACTTCATAAAAATGTTCAAGCTTGCCGGCACCGCCCGAAGCGATAACCGGAACTTCCACAGCCTCCGAGACCGCTTGCGTCAGGGGAATATCATAGCCCTCTTTCGTGCCGTCGGCATCCATGCTCGTCAGGAGAATTTCGCCGGCACCGAGAGCCACGGCTTTTTTTATCCAATCCAGGCAGTCAAGCCCCGTCGGCGTTCTGCCGCCATTGATATAGACCTCCCAGCTGTTTTCGCCACTGCGTCTGGCATCCACGGCCAAAACGATGCACTGCCGGCCGAATTTCTCGGCACCGAAACGGATGAGTTCCGGATTTTTAATCGCTGCGGTATTTAAAGAGATCTTGTCCGCTCCGGCTTTGAGCATGTTGCGCATGTCTTCGACTGTGCGAATGCCTCCGCCGACGGTAAACGGGATGAAGACCTGCGACGCGCAGCTCGAAACCACCTGCACCATCGTATTGCGCTCTTCATTCGAAGCCGTAATATCCAAAAGCACCAGCTCATCGGCCCGCTCGCTGTCATATACCGAAGCCAGCTCCACCGGGTCACCGGCATCGCGCAGACCGACAAAATTCGTTCCCTTGACCACGCGGCCATCTTTTACATCAAGACAAGGAATAATTCGCTTTGTATACATGTTATTCCTCCTCCGCGATGGCTAAAGCGGCTCGCAAATCCAGAGAGCCCATATAAATGGCCTTGCCGACAATAACGCCTTCCACGCCGGCGCCTTCGACCTGCTTTACTTTTTTGATGTCCTCCAAGGAACTGACCCCGCCCGAAGCGATGATTTTCAAGCCGCTCACTGCAGCCAAACGGGCCGTAGCTTCGACGTTAACACCCGTCAATGTCCCGTCGCGGGAAATATCTGTATAAATGATATGCTTGACGCCGGCCGCTGCCATCTGCACGGCAAGATCTTCCGCTTTGACCTCTCCCGATACCCCCCAGCCGTCTACCGCAACAATACCATCTTTGGCATCGATGCCGACAACAATCCGCTCGCCGAATTTCGCACAGGCCGCTTTCACAAGAGCAGGATCGCGCACGGCGACCGATCCGAGAATCACCCGCTGCACGCCGAGTTCCAGCAGCATCTCAATGTTTTCCATCGTCCGAATGCCGCCGCCGAGTTCCACCGGAATGGTAACCGCCCGGATGATCTCGCCAATCGCTGCCAAATTCACGGATTTCCCGGCCAAAGCGCCGTCAAGATCCACCACATGCAGATATGCAGCCCCCTGCGCCGCCCATTTCCGGGCCATCGCCGCCGGTTCATCCGAAAAAACCGTCTCTTGGGAAAAATCCCCTTTGGTCAGGCGCACGCATTTACCGCCGCGAATATCAATTGCCGGAAAAATAATCATTTTCCTACCTCCCGTATTCCGAATTAACTATCGAACCGCTTCAGCCCTCGATAAAATTTTTCAATATGGCTAAGCCGACATCACCGGATTTTTCCGGATGAAACTGTGTGGCCATTACATTGTCTCTGGCAACCGCTGCGGTAATGCATTCCCCATAGGTCGCCGAAGCCGTAACGATGCTCTTATCCTCCGGCACAGCCTGGAAGCTGTGCACAAAATAAACATAGCTTGCTGCCGGCAGATTTTTAAATAAATCGAGCGACCTCCTGGGCGAAGAAAACTCCAGGGAATTCCACCCCATATGCGGAATCTTTAAACCCTCCGCCCGAATTTTCCTGACCTGTCCCTTGAATATCCCCAGGCCCTTTGCCTCGGGCGATTCCTCACTGCCTTCAAAGAGGATCTGCAAGCCGACACAGATGCCGAGCAAAGGTTTCTTTTCGGCAATCACTGCCAAAATCGCCGGAATCAAACCGGAAGCCGTCAGGTTTTTCATGCAATCGCCGAAAGCACCGACGCCCGGCAAAACAAGTTTATCAGCCCGGGCGATAACGGCCGCATCGCTCGTCACGACCGCATCCGCCCCCAGTTTTACAAAAGCCTTTTCAACACTGAACAAGTTTCCTACACCATAATCAACGATTGCTATCATGCAGCAAACCTCCTATAATATCCCTTTTGTCGATAAAACACCCTGAATGCGCTCGTCGATTTGCACTGCATCACGCAAGGCATGACCCAGCGCCTTGAATATACCTTCTACTTTATGATGCGAATTCCTGCCGTAAGGCACTTTCACATGCAGGGTAATCCCTGCATGCACACTGAAGGCCCGCAAAAACTCTTCAGTGAGCTCGCTGTCATAATCGCCGATCAGCGGTGCCATTTCCCCGGCATCGTAAACCAGATAGGGCCGACCGCTGATATCCAGCGAAACAAAAGCCAGTGCTTCATCCATCGGAACATAGCTTGTCCCGTAACGCTTAATGCCTTTTTTTTCGCCCAGAGCCGTTTTAACGGCGTTTCCCAAAGCGATCCCGATGTCTTCGACCGAATGATGTCCATCGACATGCACATCGCCATCACAGTCCACTTCCAGATCAAACAGTCCATGCGCTGCAAAGAGGGTCAGCATGTGATCGAAAAAGCCAATGCCGCTGTCAATCCGGCTCAGCCCTTCCCCGTCAAGATTTAAGGTCAGCTTGATTTCCGTTTCCGCTGTATTGCGGACTACCTGTGCCGCTCGCATACTTTCATCTTCCTTCCACAAAATCTTTTATCGCCTTGAACCAGCTATCATTTTCTTCCCGCGTGCCAATGGATATCCGGAGGCAGTTCTCCAGCCGCGGAGCTGCGCCGAAGCTGCGCAGGCCAATGCCTAAATTTTCGAGATGGGCATTGAGTTCTGCGGCTTTTTCGTATTTGACCAAAATGAAATTCGTCTGCGACGGATATACCGTAAACGCTTCGATTCTGGCGAGCTCTCTTTCCATTCGTTTGCGCTCAGCGATGGACATCTGGATGCGCGGCACAAATTCCGCGCGCATTTGGTAGACGATGTCCGCCGTGACCAAAGACAGGACATTGATACAGTACGGCATAAATGCCTTGTTAACCATCGCGGTCATCTCTTCAGCGGCGATCATGTAGCCTACGCGAGCCGCTGCCAGGCCATAGGCCTTGGAAAACGTCCGGGCAACGATCAGATTCGGATATTTCTTCAACAGTCCCATAGCCGATTCGCCGTGAAACTCCACATAAGCTTCATCGACAGCAAAAGCACAGGAAATATTTTGCGCAATGTACTCAATATCGGCCAAGGGAATCGCATTGCCTGTAGGATTATTCGGGGTGCAGATAACCGCCAAAGATGCGTCAGCCGCTTGAATGGTTTGGACGAATTTTTTTGCATCCAGAGAATAATCTTCTTCTAAATCCACCGGCACGCCTTCCGCTTCGCTGTACTTTGCATAAATCGCATACATCGAAAACGATGGCTGCGGATAGACAATCTTGCGTCCTTTGCCGCCAAAGACGAAAAACAGCTTTTCCAGTATCTCGCTGGATCCATTCCCCACCAACACATTGGCCGGAGCTACGCCGAAATTGCCGGCGATCTGCTCTTTTAGATCCTCCATTTCCGTGTTCGGATAGCGATTGAACGCCACACGCGACAAACGCCCCATAACGCGGTCTTCAACGATCGGTGGCAAATTTAAATTGCACTCATTGGCATTGACCTTGATCGTCCAATCCCGTTCCGTAACATCATAGCTCGGCAACGCAGCCAGGCCTTCTCTATACTTTAACATCATTTAATCCCCCTCAAGCGAATTGCATTGGCATGTGCCTGCAGCCCTTCGGCCTCTGCCAGGCGGATGATATCATCCTGCACCGCCTGCAGCGCCGGTTGCGTATACGAAATAATGCTCGTTCGTTTCATAAAAGTTTCCACATTCAATACGGAATAATATCTTGCCGTACCGCCGGTCGGCAGAACGTGATTCGGTCCGGCAAAATAATCGCCGAGCGGTTCCGGCGAATACGCCCCCAAAAAAACCGCCCCGGCATGTCTTACATAAGGCAGCAGCTGAAATGGCTGCTCTGTCAGAATTTCCAGATGCTCTGGTGCTGACGCATTGGCAAGCTCCATAGCCGCTAAAATGTCCTTCGTCACAATGATCAGCCCGTTTCTTTCCAAGGCCGCCCGGGCAATTTCCTGCCGCGGCAGTTTAGCCAGTTGCCCTTCAAGCTCCTCGGCCACCTTTTCGGCCAATGCTTCGCTGTCGGTGATGACAATACTCGATGCCAGCATATCGTGTTCGGCCTGACTCAGCATATCCGCCGCCACATAGACCGGATCTGCTGATTTATCAGCTACGATGAGGATCTCACTCGGACCGGCCAGCATATCAATATCGCAATGGCCATATACCGCCTTTTTTGCCAAAGTCACAAATATATTACCAGGGCCAGTGATTTTATCAACCCGCGGGATCGTCTGCGTTCCAAAAGCCATCGCGGCGATGGCCTGCGCGCCGCCGATTTTATAGATTTTCCCCACCCCGGCTTCTCTGGCCGCGATGAGCACATATGGATTGAGCTTGCCATCGCGTGACGGGGGCGCCATCATGATGATCTCACCAACACCGGCCACAGCTGCCGGCACGGCGTTCATGATCACCGACGACGGATACGATGCTGTACCGCCCGGCACATAAAGGCCGACCCGGTCCAGCGGAATGACGGATTGCCCAAGGATTGAACCATGTTCGCGATAGGTCATCCACGATTTCGGTTTCTGCTCCATATGATAGGAGCGGACATTTGCCACAGCTTTTTTCAGCGAGGCGACCACCGCGGGATCCGCTGTCGCTGCCGCTTCGGCGTATTCCTCTTCCGTCACCAAAAAATCTTCAGCGGCGAAGTCCGCCCCGTCAAGCAACCTGGTATATTTCAGCACGGCCGCATCGCCGTTTTGGCGAACCTCGGCCACGATCTTATCGACAATTTGCGCAGCAGAAAGATCTTCGCCGTACAACGTCATGTTTTTCGCCCGGATTTTCGGGTTCAATTCCACCTGGTCAAAAGCAGCCTTCTGCAACAATTTTTCAACAGCTGGCACACCTATTTCTTCTGCCTTGATAATTTTCATTTTCCTGCCCCGCTTTCTAAAATAGCCCGCAGATCCTCTACCATTTCGTTAATGCGGTTGAACTTCATCTTAAAGCTGACACGATTGGCGATCAGCCGGGCCGTCGCATCGGCAATGTAAGCGATTTCTTCCAGATCATTTTCCTGCAATGTTGTTCCCGTTTCCACGATATCAACAATGCTTTCCGACAATCCCACAATCGGCCCCAGTTCAATTGAGCCGTTCAGCTTAATGAATTCCATCTGCATGCCTTTGCTGTTGAAGAATTTTTCTGCAGTCTTGGGAAATTTCGTTGCCACTCGGGTATGCGCATAGTCTGTCAGCTTTTCCCGTTTCAGTGTTTTCGGGACAGCCATCATCAAGTGGCAGCGACCAAACCCCAGATCCAACAGCTCATAAACATCTTTTTCTGCTTCCATCAGCACATCCTTGCCGATGATCCCAATATCTGCCGCCCCGTATTCCACATAGGTAGGAACATCTGCGGTTTTCGTTATGATAAATTTTATTTTTTTCTCTTCATTGCAGATGACCAATTTACGCGATTTAGCACTCAGACCATCCGCCGTATAACCGATTTTTTCTAAAAGAGCCGACGACAGCGAAAACAACTTCCCCTTGGGCAAAGCAATCGTCAGATATTCCATATCGTTTGAAGTCATAATACAGCCTCCAGTATTTTTTCTTTAGTTGTTTAAAGTAATAACTTATTGCTATACTACCATCTAAATGTAAATTCGTCAATAGCGAAAAACAGGGATTTCCCGGCAGATGTAGAATATAGTAAAAATATCAGTTTATCTGACGAAACATATCTTGTTAACTTGTTTTATAAAAAAGGAGCGTTTTATCATGTCTTTAAATATATTGGCGCTTGGCTGTTCCCTCAACGAAAAACAGCTTGCCGCTATTTCTGCCGCCCACGACGATCTGCAGATTCAGGTCTGCAAGACCAGTGAAGCCAAGGCATATATCGCTGATGCAGATGTCCTTCTCGCCTGGGGGCAAACGGATCTGGCGCCTTTATTGCCGCTGGCACAAAAGCTCAAATGGGTGCATGCCCTGAGTGCCGGCGTAGAAAATATGCTGTGCCCGGAATTTGTGAACGCGGACATCATTCTGACGAATTCCCGCGGCATCCACGGTATCCCCATCGCGGAGCACGTTATTGGCATTATGCTCGGTGTCAACCGCGGCCTGTTTAAAGCCTTCGAGCAGCAAAAAAACAAGCAATGGAAAAGTCTGCGGGAAACCGATGAAATCTACGAGAAGTCCATTGCCATCATCGGCCTTGGCAGTATTGGCCGGGCCATCGCGAAGCGCGCCAAAAGCATGGGCATGACGGTGACCGCCACGAAGCACAAGCTGACGACAGAATTGTTCGTCGATGCCCTCTATCCGCCAACGGATCTCACTGCCGCCATCGGCTCGGCCGATTTCATCGTCGTAACCTTGCCTCTGACCGGTGAAACCAAAAACCTTTTCACCCTGCCGGTATTCCAAAAGATGAAAAGCTCGGCTTATTTCATCAACGTATCGCGTGGACCAGTCGTAAATGAAGCCGATCTCGCCACAGCGCTGGAACAAAACATCATCGGCGGCGCCGCTCTCGATGTCTTTGTCGAAGAACCACTGCCGGCAACTTCGCCGCTATGGAATGTCCCACATCTTTTGATTACGCCGCACAGCGCGGCAGTCTCGCCGCACTATATGGATCGCAGCCTGAAAATTTTCACCGAAAACCTCAGTCATTTTTCTCAGGAAAATGACATGATCAATGTCATCGACAAAAACAAAGGCTATTAATTTAGTTCATCAGCCTGGCGAAGCAATAAAAGCTCCAGCGGATCATCTTCCGCTGGAGCTTTGTGATGTTTAGCGATGATTTCGGCAAGTTCCCGCAACCCCAGCTTCAGCAATTTATCCCGGCCCAATTCCGCATGATAAAAATAAATATACAGAGCATGCCGGGTATTTTGAATCCAGCCTGCTTTGCCGGCACTGGCCCATTTGCGGGCCAGAACCGGACAGCAGCCATCGGCAATGACGGCGATGACCTTGTCGACTGTACTGATGTCACCGCGCGTTTTGCCCACATCATGCAGGAGGGCACAACGGCGCAGCATGAATGTATCTACGGCGGCAGCTTGTGCCAGCTGTTCGGCTGTATAGGCGACGTTTAAAGCGTGGCGCTGTTCCGGCAAACTCATCTCAAAAAACAATGCCTGTTCATCCGCCGTTAAATATTCAGCCAAATACTGATAATCCGCTGCCTCTATTTTAGCAAAAATTGCCTGAAAGAACTGGCGCATGCGCTGTGCTCTCATATCATTCTACATAGACTAGTTGTTTGCATTTTCTAGCCTGCCCATCTTTTTGCGCAGCGGCTTTGTCCTGTGCCCGCAAAGCAAGTTCTGCCGTTTTCCCGGCCAATCTGAGCTCCATTACCTTTTCGATTGCCTGCGAGGCTTTCCCTTCCTGATAGGCAACATAAATGTCTTTTTCCACCATAGCTTTGCGCAGACCCTGCCGTTCCAATGCCAGCATGATGCGCTCTATCCCCATAGCAAAGCCAGTAGCCGGGCAAGCATTGCCGAAATCCGACAGCATATGATCATAACGGCCGCCGCCGCAGATTGGAAAGCCCAGGCCTGGCGTATAGGCTTCAAATACCATGCCGGTATAATAACCGAAATCGCGAATGACCCCTAAATCGAAGCTCACATAATCGGCCACACCATATACCTTCAATAAATTAAAGATTTCCTGCAGATTGTCCAAGGCGCGCTTGCTCTGTTCGTTGACGATCATGTCATAGGCTTTTTTCAGCATTTCTTCCTGTCCATGCAACAGCGGAATCTGCTTGAGCAAATTCTTGGACCCTTCGGGCAAATCCGTATCGTCAATAATATTGCCCAAGCCAACCAAATCGCGTTTTTCCATCGCATATTTTATCGCCGACTGTATTTTAGCGGTGAGCTTTACCTGCTGCATCACGCCATTGATGAACGCAACCTGGCCTAAGCAGATCTGAAAGTTTTGCAGACCAGATTGCTGTAAGCCCTCAATCGCCAGCGCAATGACTTCCGCATCCGCCGCTGCATTCGGCACGCCCATCAGTTCCACCCCTGCTTGGTAAAACTCGCACTGGCGGCCTGTCTGCGCTTGTTCATAGCGATAAACACTGCTGATATAAGCCAGTTTCAGCGGCAGATCCGCGTTTTTCAAGCGGCTGGCAGCCATCCTGGCGATCGGCGTCGTCATTTCATGGCGCAAGGCCAGCGTCCGATTGTTTTTATCAAAAAATTTGAACATATGTGGTTCAAGAACGCTTCCATTTCCAATGGTCAGTGTATCCAAGTATTCAATCGTCGGCGTCACGACTTCATCATAGCCCCACTTGGCAAATGTACCGGCCAAAGCGGTTTCAATCGCCCGCTTTTCCGCTGCTTCCTGTGGTAAAAAATCCCGGGTTCCATATGGTATTTCTAAAACGAATTCTTCTTTATACATGCTTTCTGCTCCTTTGCCGTCTTCGGGCCATATTTACTTACCTGTCTTTTTGCTTTGGGCATTTAAGCGGTCCAATATCGTCTTATACCCGTCCGCACCATAATTCAAGCATCGTTTCACCCGGCTGATCGTCGCCGTACTGGCACCGGTCCGCTCCACGATTTCATCATAGGTATGTCCATCCTGCAGCATGCGGGCAACTTCAAGTCGCTGCGAAAATGCTTTGATTTCACTGACCGTACATATATCTTCGAAAAACTGATAGCATTCTTCCATATTATCCAGCAATAAAACAGCCTGACAAAGCTGATCGTTTAATTCATCTTTCAGTTTCGGATTGACCACGCGAAACACCTCACTCATATATTTTTTAACCCTTGCATATTTTCCTTCTTTATTCCTTTACTTTGTGAAAATAGCACTTTTATTATAACACGCGTTTTAAAAGTTGAACAGCAAAAAATAATAGGCCGGGCAGTAAAATCATTTTTGCTGCCCAGCCTATTATTTTATTCGCTTGTAAAAGCACTACGCTATCAATTTAAAGCAATTTTGACAACAGCCGGCAAGCCTGGCTTGATCTGTGCCGGCAGTTCGATTGGCAGTGAAACCTTGGCCGTGATTTTAGCCGCTGGCGATTCTTCAGCCGCCTCCGGTTTCGCTTTTGCTGCAGGATCGTCGATATCCAGCACCGTTCCCTGCAGCGCTGTTCCATCAACCGTATAGGAGACAAACTGCCCAAGCCGCACTTTTTCTTTCTGTTCTTTCGTCAGATAAACTTCCAGCCAAAGATTGCTGGCATCGCCAATATTCAAAAGTGTCTGTCCGGCATCAACGGCACTGCCGACCCGAAGATCCGTATAATAAACGGTTCCGGCTACCGGCGCCGTGATTTCGGTAGCGTCCATACTTTTTTTGGCCATGTCCAAAACCGTCTGCGCTTGATTGACCTGCAATTGAGCAGCCTTTATCGCCTCCGGTGTACTCGGGGAAGAAATGTTCTCATAAGACGCTGCCGGACTGCTTTGCGCTGCCTGCAGAGCTGCCGCTGCCGCTTGGTATTCAGCCTGCGCCTGTTCCTGCTTCACAGCGCTGACCGCACCGATTGCATAGAGCTGCTCCATCCGGGCCTTGGCCCCCGCAGCACGATCAAATTCCGCCTGCGCGCCGGCCGCATCCGTTCCACCGCCGCTGAATACCGGCTTCGTCACCGTTGTTCCAGCCAGCACTTCCGTATAATGCTTTTTTGCCAGTTCCAAGGTCTGTTCCATCTGCCGGATCTGTTCCTCCGACATCTTGACTTTCATCTTGGCGATGACTTGTCCGGCCTCTACCGCTTGGCCATCTGCTACGAGAAGCTCTTCTACATTCCCCGGTGCCTGTACTTTTACACCGACAAGCGCACTGGCAATCTTGGCATCTGTAACAGTCAGATAAGCGCGCTGATTATGCCAAAACCAAATACCGGCGCTGCATAAAATGGCTATGATGAGGACACCTGCCAAGCCGAATTTTATCATATTATTTACCTTTTTACTTATATCAACTTCCAAAATAAGACCTCCTGGGGCTTCTGTAAACTTTTGCTGCTCATTCGAGCCAGCCTCTATTATAGAAATTTTTGCTTTTCCTGTCAATAAAATGAAGAAAAAGCGAATACCCCTAAGAGTATTCGCTCTCTGACATTTCTTATTTCAGTAAATTATGCCGCTGCATTGCCGCCTTCAAAACAGCTAAATGCGCATCTTCCATATCACACAAAGGCATACGCAGCGGGCCGGCCGCAAAGCCCATAAGGCGGACTGCCGTTTTTACCGGAATCGGGTTGACTTCGATAAAGAGCGCTTCAATCAAATCGAGATATTCAATCTGCAGCTTCGCTGATTCTTCCACTTTCCCATCAAAATACAGTTGACAGATATCATGTGTTACCTGTGGAGCTATATTCGACAGTACTGATATGACACCCTTGCCACCGATCGACAAAATCGGCACGATTTGATCGTCATTGCCGGAATAAACCGCCAGATCATCACCGCACAGGGCCCGGATCTTCAAAATAGCGGAAAGATCGCCGCTGGCCTCTTTCACCGCTACAATCCGCGGGTGTTTCGCCAGTTCGGCATACGTATTCGGCTGAATGTTCACGCCGGTCCGCGATGGCACATTGTATAAAACAATGGGAATATTCACCTTGTCGGCAATCGCATAAAAATGCTTGATCAAACCCTGCTGTGAGCATTTATTGTAATAAGGCGTCACGAGCAGGAGCCCGTCCGCACCAACTTCTTCCGCATACTGCGACAATTGCAATGCATAAGCGGTATCGTTCGACCCCGTACCAGCAATAACCGGCACCCGCCCTTTCGCCTGCTCCACGGTAAACTTAATGGCTTCTTTATGCTCTTCATCGCTGAGCGTAGCCGATTCGCCAGTCGTCCCCGTTATGATAATCGCATCAGTTCCATTTTCAATATTAAAATCAATTAAGCGGGCAAGCTCCGCAAAATCTATGCCATCCTGCGTAAGCGGTGTCACAATCGCGACTCCTGCACCCTTAAATATCAACTTCTTCAATATAATAGCCTCCTTCGCTGCATCTTGATTTTCATTATTACATGTACTTTAAACAAAGTCAATTCTGTTTAAAAAATCTTTACACACATACGCGAAAATAACACAAACGTATCGTAAGGGCAAACAAATATTTCTCAATTATGAAAAAATATTTTTCAATTCAACAAAAACTTTTTCGTTTTCCCGCAGTTTTGCCTCGCCGCCGACGGCGCAGGTATAGTTTGCCTGCATACAAGCAGCCACCAAACCGCTCAAAGCCGCAATGTCTTTCTGCCGGGTTGCCAAAATCTCATCGCGCATCTGCTGACGATCCGCCTGCGATACGCCACGGATATAGCATTCAGCTGCCGCCTCACCTTTCATCTTGGAAGTCAACGGCGTATCCACCGAGCTCATCGTGCCGATAATATATTTTACCATTTCCCGTTCACTGACGGAAAATTTTTGCAGATACGCCGCCGTCTCATCAAAGACCGCCATGGTTTCAGCCAAATTCGGATCGCGGTAAGAACCAAACAGCATATTGCCATTTCTCTTAAAATTGGTAAATGCGCCATAAGCGCCGCCCTGAACGCGAATTCTCGTCCAGAAATAATCATAGCGCAAAATGGTCTCTAAAACGCGCAGGCTGCCGGTAAAAGAATATCCCAGCTTAATGAAATTGGCCCCGCGGCTCACATACTGAACTTGGCTGGCCGTCATAAAGCCTTCGTTTTTTCTTGCCGCAGCAAATGCATATGGTACCGGTGCATAAGTTTCCCCGCTCAAACTGCTGCTGAGCGTCAGAAAAGCCGCTGCAAAAGCATCGTAATTCTTTTCCTCTGCCGTCACGCTCACCAAAAGGTTCTGACGCCGGAAGATCAGCGGCAGCAACCGCGCAAACTTCTGCTGCAGCGGCACATAGCGATCGGCAAAATTGTCGGCAAGATCCTTGATGAACTCATAAAACGGCAGGATACCGCGTTCGTTATAGCTGCTGCTGGCCGAGAAATACGACGCCACCCGTGCCGCTGCAACCTGATGCCCGGATTTAAGCAGATACATTTCCAGCGAAGCCTTGCATTGGTCAACGAGTTCCCGGACGCGTTTCTCATCATCAAACCGGCTTTTTGTCAGAATTTCCGCCATCAGTTCCGTGAGTTTCGGCAATTTCGCAAGCAAAGACTTGGCCTTGATCTTGAACTTCGGCAGCAAAGAATCCGGCTCACCGTCTCTGGTATAAGCTGACAAATCATAACCGATGCCGCCGGTATGCAGATTGATTAAATTAGCCAGCTCCGCATAGGAATATTTTTCGGTGTTTACTTTGCCGAGCAGTTCCGTTAACAAAAAGGCCGGCAGCAACAAATCCTCAGGAATGGCCGCCGCATCGAAATACAGCTCCAGATAAGCGATTTCATTGGTCGTCAGCGGATGGTGCAGGATCTTGATGTCCTGCAAGCTTTTCTCTATGCAAGGCAACTCTTCTGCCTCTTTTTTGATATCTTGCAACTCAAGCAGCGGAATGGTTGCCAAAACCTCCGGCGAATCCGGCATTTCCTGGCGTTTTTTGAGTTCCGCTGTCATTTGGATGATCTGCTGCAATTGATCCGTCGACATCTGTGCTTTCTTCTCTGCCAAAACGACTTTGAGCTGGGCCGCATTCGCTTCGGCCAGAACCTTGCTTGGCTGCAGTATCAACAAGGTCTGATGTGTGTTATCCAAAAAGCAGCGCTGAATGATTTTTTCAAAGTAATTCGATGCCAGACCGTCTTTCATCTTCTGCACAAGGTCTTCATAATAAAGATACATCGTCGGATCGCCGTCATAGAGCCAGCTGTCCATCAGCTTAAGATCATAAATCAGGCCTTTGGGGTATTGCCCAAAATCAGCTTCCCGCAATTTAAATTCCAATAAATTTATCGACGCTTCGAGCAATTCCCGGTCGATTCCGTCCTGGACCAGTTTTGTCAGCGTATCTGTAACAACCTGCTGAAATTTTTCGGCCCGATCGGCTTCCGAACCGTTGATGATGATGCTGAAATACGGCTGCAATATGCCGTCTTCAAATGAAGACAAAACATCCTTGCCAAGTTTTGCATCAATCAGTGCTTTTTTCAAAGGAGCGGCCTGGGTTTTCAGCAAAGCGTGTTCCAATATCTCCAGTGCCAGCATTTCTTCCGGCTCGTTGGCTTTGCCAACAATCGCATTCAGGCTCAAAAAAGTTTTTTCTTCTGTTTGTTCGTTCGACGCAATCGGATATTCAGCCGTTATCGTTTTCTTTTCCGCAAACAGCGTTTGGTATTCCATTTTCGATGGCACTTCAATCCGGTCAAAGGCAGCCAGATATTCCCGATCCAGGAAGGCCAACTTTTCCTCGATGTCCATATCGCCATATAAATAAATATAGCTGTTGGACGGATGGTAGTATTTTTTGTGAAAATCCACGAACATTTCCTGCGTCAGCTGCGGAATTGCCGCTGGATCACCACCGGACTCAAAGCCATACGTCGTGTCTGGAAACAAAGAAGCCATGATCTTGCTGTCAAGCAGATCGTCCGGTGAAGATAAAGCTCCTTTCATTTCATTATAAACAACGCCGCTGTATTCGAGATCATCTTCCGGTTTTTCTATCTCATAATGCCAGCCCTCCTGCATGAGAACTTCCGGATTCGTATCCATCGCCGGATAAAATACAGCATCGAGATATACGTCCATCAAATTTTGAAAATCCTTGTCATTGCGGCTGGCCACTGGATAAATCGTCTTATCCGGATAGGTCATTGCGTTCAAAAATGTATTCAGCGAGCCTTTGACCAATTCGACAAAAGGTTCTTTTAACGGAAACTTGCGCGAGCCGCAGAGAACAGAATGCTCTACGATATGCGCCACACCAGTATCATCCGTCGGCGGCGTACGAAAGGCAATCGAAAAGACCTTGTTATCATCGGCACTTTCCAGAAAGAACAGCCGGGCACCGCTTTTTTCGTGGACAAAAAGATGCGCTGTCGCATCAACTTCTTTGATCGGCGTCGTCTGCAAGAGGCGAAAGCCATGATATATCGTATGTAACTCCAATGCCATTTAAATTACTCCTCTTTGTTCATAAATTCCTTATCTATTATAACATATGCCTCTTTTATATGAAACAGACGCCTCGGGGAATTCGTCTTGCCGGCAAAAAAAGCGAAAGCACAGCACCTTTCACGGTACTTCGCCTTCGCTTTTTCTTTAAGCGGACTGCCCTCAGCTCACAGCAATCCATTTATCTTCTTTTATGATATGCGCCGCTCAGCTGCGCTGCAGCGCGCGATACGCAATATCCTTGCGGTAATGCGCCTCACGGAAACAGATCTTGCCAACACCTTCATAGGCCTTGTCCACCGCCGCTTTCACCTGCGGTGCTGTCGCGACAACGCCTAGAACCCGGCCGCCGTCAGTTACAACAGCGCCGTCTTTCTTTGCCGTACCGGCATGGAACACAAGCGCTCCACCAGCTTCAGCCTTTTCAATCCCGCTGATCACATCACCTTTTTGATAAGTTTTCGGATAACCGCCCGCAGCCATGACAACACAAACCGCAGCTTCATCTTTCCAGGCAATGTCTACATCCTTCAACCGGCCGTCAATACAAGCCAGCATGATTTCAGCAAGATCGCCTTCCAAGAGCGGCAGGACTACCTGCGTTTCCGGATCGCCAAAACGCGCGTTGAATTCGATGACCTTGGGGCCATCGCTCGTGATCATCAAGCCGGCATAAAGGCAGCCGACGTATTTCCGGCCTTCCGCCTGCATGGCCTTGATCGTCGGTTCCAAAACTTCCCTTTGCACCCGCGACAGAACATCCTGGGTGACGACCGGCGCCGGAGCATAGGTTCCCATGCCACCGGTATTCGGTCCTTCATCGTTGTCATACGCCCGTTTATGATCCTGGGAGGAAACCATCGGCACAATCGTTTCGCCGTCGGTAAATGCCAGCAAGGAAGCTTCCTCGCCGATCAGGCATTCCTCGATGACGACACGGCTGCCTGCTGTACCGAAAGCCTTGTCGCACATGATTTCATCAACTGCCGCCAAAGCTTCTGCTAGGGTAAGCGCCACAATGACGCCTTTACCAGCGGCCAGGCCATCCGCCTTAATGACAATCGGCGCCCCTTCTTTTTCTACATAAGCGCGTGCGGCCGCCGCTTCGGTGAAGACTTCATATTTCGCCGTCGGTATCCCGTATTTTTTCATGAGATCCTTAGAGAAAGCTTTCGACCCTTCGATGGCAGCCGCTAGCTTGGTCGGGCCAAAGGCCTTTATTCCGGCTGCGGAAAAAGCATCAACAGCCCCGTTGGCCAAAGGAACTTCCGGACCGACAACCACTAAGGAAACGGCCTTAGCTTTGGCAAAATTCACCAATGCCACGTTATCCGTAATGCTGATATCGTCTATGCACTCAGCGATCTTTTCCATTCCCGGATTGCCCGGTATCGCATAAATCTTATCCACCAACCTGCTTTGCGCCAGTTTCCAGGCCAATGTATGTTCACGGCCGCCGCCGCCAATCACTAAAACATGCATAAATACACTCCTCACTGAACGTCGGTACAGTAAAACTGCGCCGCTCGCTTGTTTTCAAATCAGCCTTTGATCTGTTTCGCCAAATACGCCTGAATGCAGGCATCATATTCTGCCGTATGCTGGAAGGCTTCCTGTGATAACTGCAAGCGCAAAGCATCGCTGACACCACCGTCTTTTTCGACAGCAGCAGCAATTTCACCATAACGAGCCGGATTTACGACAACCGTTACAAAGTTAAAGTTTTTAGCCGCCGCGCGGATCATCGCCGGCCCGCCGATATCGATGTTTTCAATCGCTTCTTCACGGCTTACGCCTTCTTTGCCAATGGTCTGGCGGAAAGGATAGAGATTGACGACAACCATATCGATGCCCGTGATTTTATGTTCTTTCATCGCCGCGACATGTTCTGCATTGTCACGCACAGCCAAAATGCCGCCGTGAATATACGGATTCAACGTCTTTACCCGTCCATCCATGATTTCTGGAAATCCCGTCACATCGCTTACATACATGACGGGTATGCCAGCCTCCTTAATGGCTTTCATGGTTCCGCCCGTAGACACGATTTCCACACCAGCCGCATTTAGCTGTCTGGCAAACTCCACAACTCCGGTTTTATCGGAAACACTGATCAATGCGCGTTTAATTTTCATAGCTATATCTTCCACCCTTTATTATACTTTATTCTTTTATCACGACATGGCGCCCTTGCACGGACAGGCTGCCCTTTAAGTAAAGTTCGATCGCCCGGGGATAGAGAATATGCTCCTTCTCTAAAACCCGCGCTGCCAAAGTCGCTTCCGTATCATCGGCAAGAACCGGCACCGTATCCTGCAGAATAATCGGACCGCTGTCCATGCCTTCATCGACAAAATGAATTGTACAGCCTGACACCTTTACGCCATAGGCCAATACATCGCGATGCGCATGCGCTCCGCCAAAAGCCGGCAAAAGCGACGGATGAATATTCATGATGTGATCTTTGAATTCCCGGACAAAATATGGACTCAAAATCCGCATAAATCCAGCTAAAATCACCAAAGTGACATCATGCGCCCGCAACTGCGCCACAAGCGCTTGTTCAAACGCTTCCTTTGACGCATATTTTTTTCGGTCGACGCAGACAGCCGGAATCCCCGCTGCCGTTGCCCGTTCCAGCGCTTTGGCCTCCGGCTTGTCGGTAATCACCACACCGACAGCCGTCTGTATCTGGCCTTTGTCCATGGCATCTATGATCGATTGCAGATTGGAGCCCCGTCCCGAGGCCAGTATACCCAGTACAGCTTTAGTCATTGAATACCCCGCCTTTAATCACCACAGACTGATCTCCGGCAACGACTTTACCGATTGTATAACAGGCTTCCCCCTGTTCTTTCAGATAGCCCTGGATCTTTTCAGCATCTTCCGCCGAAACTACGAGAACCATGCCAATCCCCATGTTAAAGGTGCGGTACATTTCCTTCCACTCCACATTGCCCCATTCTTTGAGCAAATCGAAAATGGCCGGGCGCTGCCAAGCCGCAGCATCCACTTCCACACTGCAATCCTTCGGCAATACGCGCGGAATATTATCGTAAAAACCGCCGCCGGTGATATGTACCATGCCATGGATATCAAAGTTTTCAATGAGTGGCAGACAAACTTTCGGATAAAGGCGCGTCGGTGTCAAGAGTTCATCGCCAATCGTCTTTCCCAGTTCAGCGATGTATTCATCGCCCTTAAATCCTTTTCTGTCAAAACAGATCTTGCGGACAAGCGAATAGCCATTTGAATGAACCCCGCTCGAAGGCAGGCCTAAAAGGACATCCCCGCTCTTGACTTTTTCTCCCGTAATGATGTTGGCTTTATCGACAATGCCGACGGCAAACCCGGCAATGTCGTACTCGCCGACCGGATAAAATCCGGACATTTCTGCTGTTTCCCCACCGATTAAAGCGCAGCCGGATTCCTTGCAGGCCGAAGCCACGCCTTTAACAACCGCCGCCACCTGCTCCGGATCCAGCTTGCCGACCGCTAAATAGTCAAGGAAATACAACGGCTCTGCTCCCTGTACCAAAATATCATTGACGCACATGGCAACAGCATCCTGCCCGATCGTATCATGCTTGTCGAGCATAAAGGCCAGACGCAGTTTCGTTCCCACGCCATCCGTCCCCGATACCAATACCGGTTCCTTGTATTTGCCGCTATTCAGGGCAAACAAGCCGCCAAACCCGCCTAAATCCCCCAAAACTTCCGGACGATAGGTTGCCTTGACGCTGTCTTTGATCAACGATACCGAATAATTTCCCGCATCGATATCCACCCCTGCATCTCTGTAAGTGAGCTTTGCTTGTTTTTCTTCAGCCATGATTTCCTCCTGCTTTTATGATTCCACTTATAATTACATTATCCATAACAAAAAAAATGTTATGGATAATGTACACAAGTGCTATTTATTTTTGTTTTCCCTGTTCAAACACATACTTATTGGTTCCTATACTTTCTTCCCTTGGCGTATCGACTGGATACGCACTATTAAAGCAAGCATAACACATATCCTCGCAATTGACCTTGGACACGCACTTCTTCAAGCCATCAATCGAAAGAAAATGCAGGGAATCCGCCCCGATAAACTGACAGATTTCCTCGACGGATTTTGTTGCCGCAATTAATTCCTTGCGCACCGAGGTATCAATGCCGTAATAGCACGGATAGCCGATCGGCGGCGAACTCACGCACATATGAACTTCCTTGGCTCCGGCATTGCGAAGCATGCGGACAATCTTGCCACTCGTCGTGCCGCGCACAATGGAATCATCCACCATGATAACCGATTTTCCTTCCACAACCGATCGAATCGCGTTGAGCTTTAACTGCACAGCCGTGTCGCGTTTCTTCTGCGTCGGCTGAATAAAGGTCCGGCCGATATAGCGGTTTTTGATCAGCCCTTCCGTATAAGGAATCCCGGACTCAAAAGCAAAACCGGTAGCCGCTGTTACGCCGGAATCCGGCACAGAGATGACAATATCGCCTTTGAATTTACTTTCTCTAGCCAACATGCGCCCCATCATAAAGCGGGCATCGTGGACACTTTGTCCATCAATGACACTGTCCGGACGGGCAAAATAAATGTATTCAAAAATGCAGGATGCACGCTTTGCATTTTCAGCAAAACGATACGATTTTAAACCTTCATCATCAATAACCACCATTTCTCCCGGCTCAACATCGCGGACAAATTCCGCACCAACAACATCAAGTCCACAGGATTCCGAGGAAATCACCCAGGTGTCGTCAAGTTTGCCAACACATAATGGACGAAATCCCTGGGGATCGCGAACGCCGATAAGTTTGTCTTCTGTCATGATCGTCAGGCAATAGGCGCCTTGGATTTTTTGCAAACTTTCCACGATTTTTTCTTCAACTGTGCCTTTGCGGGATCTGGCAATCAGGTTCACAAACACTTCACTATCGATGGATGTTTGAAAAATCGTACCTTCCTGCTCTAATTGATGTCTGATTTCAGCGGCATTCGTTAAATTTCCATTATGTGCCAAGCTGATTTTACCGCCAGCATAATTTACAATAAGCGGCTGCGTATTCGCAAGCAGACTGGAACCCGTGGTCGAATATCTGACATGCCCGATCGCAATATACTGGTTATCCATATGCGGAACCTGATGACGGAATACTTCATTGACAAGGCCCATGCCCCGCGTTACATCCATCCAGGCACCGTCGGTAATCGCGATACCAGCACTTTCCTGGCCTCTGTGCTGCAAGGCATAGAGCCCCAGGTATGTCATCATCGCAACGTCTTCTTCGCGCGAGTACACGCCAAAGACACCACATTCTTCTTTCCATTTGTTTGCTTCTATTTCAATCATTTACCTAACTTCACCTGTCAATCTGTGTAAAATTTCTTTATAAGCATCTTCCACATTGCCCAAATCGCGGCGGAATCTGTCTTTGTCGAGCTTTTCATGTGTATTGCTGTCCCAGAAACGGCAGTTGTCCGGCGAGATTTCGTCGCCCAAAATGACTCTTCCCTGATAACGGCCAAATTCCAGTTTGAAATCGATGAGTTCAATATCCTTCGTCGCCAAATACTGGGTGAGAATTTCATTGACCTTTAAGCCAGCGGCTTCAATCGCATTGATTTCTTCCTGCGTCGCCAAATCCATTGCCTTGATATGGAAGTGGTTGATCATCGGATCATTCAACGCATCATTCTTATAGTAAAGTTCCACAATCGGCAACGCCATTTTCGTGCCTTCTTCCAGGCCCAAGCGCGATGCCAGACTGCCGGCAGCAACATTGCGGATGACAACTTCAATAGGAATAATATCCAATTTCTTTACGATCATTTCCCGCTCGCTCGGCATGCTGACATAATGATGTTCAATCCCGTTTTTTGCCAGCAGATCAAAGAAAAATGCGGAAATTTTGTTGTTCATAATGCCTTTTTCAAGAATTGTACCTTTTTTGGCACCGTTGCCAGCCGTTGCATCATCCTTATAATAAACCAATAATTCATCCGGGTTTTCCGTTGCATACATTAATTTTGCCTTACCTTCATATAATGCTTTCTTTTCCATAAGATCCATCTGCCTCCATTTATTTTAACTTTATTTTTTAACAAATACTAAATTTTGTTGTTCATAATGCCTTTTTCAAGAATTGTACCTTTTTTGGCACCGTTGCCAGCCGTTGCATCATCCTTATAATAAACCA
>Ga0183099_1000332_pt1 | contig 37196 bp, 31 predicted proteins | sample Biomet1_FD_127788 | JGI IMG/M metagenome (GOLD analysis project Ga0183099, IMG submission 127788) | Microbial communities from bioreactor (seeded with anoxic lake sediment) at LBNL, California, USA - Biofuel metagenome 1 | ecosystem: Engineered > Bioreactor > Anaerobic > Unclassified ... | reverse complement strand
GCGCAGGACCGACGCCCTTCCTCATCAAGCATGGCGCCCAGGCTGCACCCGGCTCCGTTATCGCCATTGGCACGGAGCTGAACCTGGTGCGCAGGCTTGCCGCGTATCATGCTGCCGAGGGCAAGGTTATTGTGCCCCTTAAGGAACTGACGTGCTCCAACATGGCCAAAATTACTGAAGAAGGCTTGGCGAATATGCTGGAGCAGTTGGAAACAGCTACGCCTGTGACGCTTGACCCGCTTGTGACGCAGAACTCACGCTTGGCCCTGGAACGTATGCTGCGTGCCTGCGCCTAGGCCGCAAGGAGGCCGCTGTGAACAGCTACCGCATTAATACCGAAGTTCTCATCATTGGTTCCGGCATTGCCGGTTCCATGGCCGCACTGACTCTTGCAGAAAATGGCGCGCACGTTACGCTGCTCACTGCGGGTGCGGATCTGTTTTCAGGTAACACCCGACTGGCTCAGGGCGGCATCGTCTTTCATTCAGAAGGCGACGACCCGGGAATTTTGGAAAAGGATGTGCTGACGGCTGGCTGGCGGCAAAACTCCCTGCGCGCCGTGCGTTACTTGTGCCATAAAGGGCCGAAGGTATTGCAAAAGACTCTCATCGATGCCTACCATGTACCCTTTGCACATCGCGATGCCGATGCTTGGTACTTTACCAAGGAAGGCGGGCACAGCGTGGCGCGCATTCTATATGCGGCTGACCACACAGGCCTGACCATTATGGAAAAGCTGACCCAGGCCGTTGCTGCCAACCCCAATATTCAGGTGCTGGCACAGCGCACAGCCATTGACCTGCTCACCACCCATCACCACGCCGCACACCTGGATTTTAAGTACACGCTGAACAACCAGTGCATTGGCGCGTATGTGTTCAACGAGGCCTTGGGGCAGGTGGAAACCATCCTGGCGGACTTTACTGTGCTGGCAACAGGCGGCGCGGGCCAAGTGTTTCTGCACACCACCAATTCCCGCGGGGCCATCGGCTCCGGTTTTTCCATGGCGTACCGCGCTGGGGTCAAGCTGCAAAATCTTGAGTATGTGCAGTTCCACCCCACTGCATTTTACCAGGGCGCCAGGCGCTTTGATCGCCGTTTTCTTATCTCCGAGGCTGTACGAGGAGAGGGCGCGCGTTTGGTCAATGCCAAAGGGGAAACCTTTATGGCACGCTACGACCAACGTGCTGACCTTGCCCCACGCGATATCGTTACTCGCGCCATTATGGCGGAAATGCTGCATTCCGGCGATGACTGCGTGTACCTGGACACCACCAAGGGCATGCACCGCGAAGTGACGCAGCGATTCCCCACCATTTATGAGAACTGCCTCAAGCAGGGCATAGACATGACCACAGACCCCATCCCTGTGGTCCCGGCAGCTCACTATTTCTGTGGTGGCATTCTTGTGGATAACCGCTCCCGCACAACCATGGAACGCCTGTATGCTGCGGGCGAGTGTACCTGCACAGGCGTTCACGGCGCTAATCGCCTAGCCAGCACCTCGCTTCTTGAGGGCATGTTGTGGGGTTATAGCGCGGGGCAAGATATTGCCAAACGTCTGGGCAGCAAGTGGAAGCTGACCAAGAAGCTCACCGAGTCCATTCCGGATTGGCAAAACCCCGGTGACATCCACAACGAGGATCCGGCACTCATTGCCCAGGACTGGACCACCATCCGCAATACCATGTGGAATTACGTGGGCATCATCCGCTCCACAGCTCGCCTACGCAGGGCCTTTGAAGACCTGCGCAACCTGACGAAGAATCTGCACGACTTCTACAAGAAAACGCCGCTCAGCAAGCCACTCATCGACTTGTTCCACGGCAGCCAAACAGCATATGTGGTAACACAGGCCGCCATGCGCAACACAAAAAGCCTGGGTTGCCACTATAGGGTAGACGACACAAAGCCAGTCGGTTAACTATCCAGCAACACGACTTTTTGAGGAGGTTTGCCCTTGCGCCACCCCATACGCTTAACCTTGCTGTTGCTGTGTGCTCTTTCGTTGCTGCTGACAGGCTGCGGAACAGTGACAAAACGACCGGATGTGGATGATGTGGATGTGGCGACAGAATCCAGCCGCATGTATGAAATGGTGGTTGGCCGCGATCAACAAATGCTGCGCCGACTTTCCAACCTCAGCACCCCGCTGCTCATCGGCAATGCGGATTTGTGCGACTCGAACACGCGCTTTATCATCGCGCTCAAAGTGGCCAATATTGAAGACTACCGCGGCCACAAGCGTGATGCCATGCAAGCCGTTTATGAACTCGACGATCGCATCCAGGTGCTCTTAGTCGGGCGCGAAGGCCCGGCGCACATTGCAGGACTGCGGGAAGGCGACATCATTCTGGCCGTCAACGACATCGAAACGCCAAAAGGGATGTCCGCCAGCAGTTTCTTCAAGCTGCATGTGGCCCCGCTGGTGGAATCCGGCAAACCCATCAAATTTACCATACTGCGCAAAACGCAGCGCATCTCTGCTTATGTGCAGCCGGTTTTGGCGTGCGACTATCCTGTGCGGCTTAAGGTAACAGGCGATGTAAATGCCTACGCAAACGGCAACAGCATTGTCGTATATTCTGGGCTGCTCAATATATTCCCGGAAGATGAAGAAGTCGGTGTCGTTATAGCGCACGAGCTGGCGCACAACATCATGGGGCACATAGAGAAGAAGACCATGGAACTGTGGTCGTACACATACCTTGCAAAAATATTGAATTCAGCCAGCAATTCAAACGGCGGTTCCATATACGCCAACATGGAATATCTTAAAGGCAGTGTGGATTACGAGTACGAGGCCGACTACGTTGGACTCTACCTTGCCGCTCGTGCGGGCCTTGAAATTGACCAGGCACCTACCTTCCTTCGCAGGCTTGCTATGGACAGCCCCGGAGCCATTGACCGCGACTCCACCCACCCACAATATGCCGCGCGCTTTGTTGCGCAAGAATCGGCCATTGCGGAGATCCACCACAAGATGGCGCTGGGTAAGCCGCTTGTGCCAGAGTTCAAGACGGATGCGGTGAAAAAGAAAAGCATGAAGGATGGCGTTCTCCCGATCACCTTCCGCGACATGAGCAAGCCACTCTAGTGTAGGGCGATTGCGCGACGGTCAAACGCAAAAGAAAGCGCAACGCAAAAAGCCCGCCTTGGAGATACCAAGGCGGGCTTTATCGTTTTAAGAAACGAATTCGAACTAGGCGGCGACTTTGTTGATGGCAGCCTGGAGACGGGCGATGCAGCGACCGGCCTTCTTCCAGTGGATGACCTTGTTGCTGGCGGCCTTGTCGAGAACGGAGCTGGCGGCAGCCAGGGCGGTAGTGGCCTTGGCGCTGTCCTTCTCGGCAAGAGCCTGACGCACTGCCTTCACGGAGTTCTTGATGCGGGTCTTGACGGCCTTGTTGCGCGCCTGACGCTTCAAGCTCTGACGGTACCTTTTCAATGCGGAAGTATGGTTAGCCAAGGCTCTTTCTCCTGATTCTTTGTGTTGTTCTTACTCGATTGCGATCGAGAGAGGGTTACTACTCACAGCGGACTAGACTTGTCAAGCACATTTTAACCGAAAGTCTAGACTTGCAAAGCGCTGAAATCCGCCAACCGGCCCAGGCGTTCCACCAGGGCATACAGCATGTTCAAACGATTTTGGCGCAGGTCCGCATCATCGGCCATGACCATGACACCATCAAAGAACGCGTCCACAGCTGGGCGCAACTCGCGTAACTGACCCAAGATTCCGGCAAAGTCATCCGCAGACCACATCTGCTCAAAACGCGGTGCTGTTTCGCGCAGCATGCGGGCCAGCTCGCGCTCCTGGTCCATTTCCAATCGGGCATCGTCAATGGTCGTTGTGAGCGCAACGCCAGCTTCGGTTCCCTGTTTGCGAATGATGTTTGCAGCGCGTTTAAAGGTCAGCACAGCCTGTTCAAAGTCCGCCTCGTGGCTGAAGGTGGAAAGTGCGTCGAAACGTGCCTTCAGGGTACGAATGTCCGTGAACCCGGCACCCAGGGCGGCATCGGCAACGCGGCTGTCCACATCCTCTCCGCTGGCAAACAGCGCGCGCAGACGCAGGCCAAAGAAGTCTATAAGCTTGGCCAAGGCATCCGTCGGGGTCAGCTTAAAGGTGACGCCTTCATAGCCCTCAAAGGCATAGGAAAGCACCTCGTCCAATTTGAGACGTAGGCCGTGCTCCATGATGATGCGGCTGATGCCAAGGGCAGCGCGACGCAAAGCATACGGATCAGCTGTACCGGTGGGTATCATGCCCAGGCCAAAGCAACCGGCAAGCGTGTCCGCCTTGTCAGCTATGGCCAGCAAAGCGCCGGAAAGTGTGGCAGGAACAGGCGAATCTGGTCCGGCGGGCAGGTACTGCTCGGCAATGGCTTGAGAAACCACGACACTTTCGCCCTTTCTCGCGGCGTAAATGCCCCCCATCACACCTTGCAGGCTATCGAATTCATACACCATCTCGCTCATCAGGTCTGCCTTGGCCAGACGACCGGCGCGGCGCATGTCCGCTTCCGGTGCATCGGGCAGAGCAACCGCCAGGGCCAACTTGCCGCACAATTTTTCCAAGCGGCGAGACTTATCACCCATGCTGCCCAGAGGGCCAAGGAACACGACATTATCGAGTTTGCCGAGCCACTTGTTTTCTTCAGTGCCAAGGTCGGCTTCCCAGAAGAACCGGGCATCCTCCAGGCGGGCTTTCAGCACACGCTCCCAACCCTTTTTTACCACAGCCATATCGATGGGCTCGATGTTCAAAGTGGTCAGAAAATGTGGAAGCAGCTTGCCATCCGCACCCAAGATGCCGAAGCTCTTTTGGTGGCTTTGCATGCTGGTCAGCAACACCTCTTTAGGGAGTTGCAGGTACAGTGGCGCAAAATCAGCCAGGATGGGCCGCGGGAACTCCACAAGGTTGGCGACTTCCAGCAACAGGCCGTCGTCCCACACCACGGTGCCCCCCACGCCGGCGGCAATGCGATTGCCCTCGGAGCGGACGAGCTCCAGGCGCTCGCGGGCATCCAGCACCACGTTGCACTTGTCGCGGATAATGTCGAAATAGTCGCCTGCCGTGTCCACAGTCCAGGGGCCGGGGCCAAGCACGCGGTGGCCGTGCGTGACGCGCCCAGAGGTCAGTCCGGCGATCTCGATGGGCACGATATCGCTATCAAGAAGCGCCAGAACCCAGCGCAGCGGGCGGCCAAAGAGAAACTCCAGGCTGCCCCACTTCATACGCTTGGGAAAAGAAAGTGACTTAACGGCAGTGAGGCACAGGCCGGGCAAAATATCTTGCGTTTTGCCACCGCCCACCTGCTTTTTTACCGCCAGGTAATCGCCCTTCGCGGTCTGCTGCACGAACAGGTCTGCAGCGTCTACCCCCTGCGTTTTGGCAAAGCCAGCGCCTGCTTTGGTCAGCTTGCCCTCGGCATCGTAAGCAATGCGCACCGGCGGACCAGAGACGATTTCTTCCTCAAGACGCTGACTAGCAGCCAAGCCGGAAACATGCGCCACAAGCCGGCGCGGAGTGGCGTAGGCATTGACCCCGGTATATTCGATGCGTGCCTCGGCCAGTAAACGGGTGAACAGCGCCACCAGATCCTCACCCAGGCGCGGTACAAAACGCGCGGGCATTTCCTCGGTGCCAATTTCGAGTATAAATTCAGACATGTCGTATCGCTCCGAATTATTTGGCAAGCATGGGATAGCCCATGGACTCGCGCTGGGCGGCGTACAGGGCGGCGATGCCCGAGGCCAGCACACGCACACGGCCAATATAGCCGGTGCGCTCGGTGATGGAGATGGCTCCGCGTGCGTCCAAAAGGTTGAAGGTGTGCGAGCACTTAAGACAATAGTCGTACGCAGGCCAAGGCAGCCCAGCCTCGCACAGGCGCTTGCACTCACCCTCGAACTTATTGAACATATCCAGAAGCATAGCGGAGTCGGACAGCTCAAAGTTGTACTTCGACTGTTCAACCTCGTTCTGGTGGTAAACGTTACCGTAAGTGACGCGGTCGTTCCACTTCAGGTCATAAACGGATTCTTTTTCCTGCAAGTACATGGAGATGCGTTCCAGTCCGTAGGTGATTTCCACGCTGGTGGGGTACAGGTCCAAGCCGCCAACTTGCTGGAAATAGGTGAACTGCGTCACCTCCATGCCATTGAGCCACACTTCCCAACCCAGGCCCCAGGCACCCAGAGTTGGCGATTCCCAGTCATCCTCCACAAAACGGATGTCGTGGGCAGCAGGATCTACGCCCAGAGCGCGCAGGCTGTCGAGATACAGATCCTGCACATTGTCCGGTGAGGGCTTCAAGATGACCTGAAACTGGTAATAGTGCTGCAAGCGATTAGGATTTTCGCCGTAGCGGCCGTCCGTAGGGCGACGAGAGGGTTCAACGTAGCACACGCTCCACGGCTCAGGCCCGATGACGCGAAAGAACGTGGACGGATTAAAGGTGCCCGCTCCGCATTCGATGTCGAAAGGCTGAACCAGAACGCAGCCCTGGTTGGTCCAGAAGCGTTGCAGGGTAAGAATCACATCTTGAAAATGCATGCTCGACTCCACTATCCTCGTTTAGTGCGGCTGGCGCGCGCCTGCCGCTAAATTTTTCGGTACATCCCGTTTTCCCAGCGCAGGCCCAGATGGTAGGCCACAAAGCGGTCCACCACCCTGCCCGTTTGCCTACGCAGGTCAGCGTCCATGGTCAAACGGGGCCATTCCGCCGGTCGGCTCGCATGGATCCATTCCAGCACCTTGGCCGCGCCCAGGGAAAACGGCTCAGACTCATAATCGCCGCATTCCCGGCACACCAAGCCACCACGCTCCACAGAAAAATTGACAGGCTCGTGCCCCGTACCTTGATCATGTTCGCCAGCAGGCTTGCCGCAGCGTACGCACAAGGTCAAATCCGGCTTCAGACCTTGGTCAAAGGTCAACTTAGCCTTGAAAATCAGCGGCAAAAGTTCAACGCTGACATCGCTATTTTCCAGCGTTTCCAGGGTTTCCAGCAGCAGGTCGAACACAGACCGGGCACCCTGCTGGCCAATTTGCACAGCCTCAACAAACTTCAGGCAATGCGCCACAACGCCCAGCTTGCGCGGGTTGCTGCGCAGTCCCGGAAAGCCATGCAGAAGCGTGCCTTCCTCCAGCACATGGTACGTGCCGCGCTTCCCGGAGCCCACGCGGAAGGTCGCCAGCACCAGCGGATCCAAGCACCCGCAAAATCGGCGCGTACTTTTGCTGCCGCCAAAGGCGAAGGCCGTGACCACGCCACGGCCCGCACAAAAAAGCCTCGTCCAAATATCTGTTTCCCGAAAGCGCCCAACCTTAAGAACAAGGGCTTTTTCGGTAAATTCCGCGCCCACACTGCGCTCCCGTTAACGGTTGCCGAAGTTCACCGTATCGGTCATGCCGCGTTGGCCCGAATACGGATGAGCCACACCATTGACGCGGAAGGAAACGCCACCGGCATTCCCTAGACGAACAGAGGCCGTACTGGCGTATTCGAAGCGGCGGGACTCGCCATCGCGCAGGGTAAAGCTCTTCGACTTCACACCATCATAAACCGAGACCCAGCAGACTTCGCCGGGTTTGGCGGTAATGGTCAACTCTTGCATGCCGGGAGTACGCGCCTGCTCAACAGCTATGCCAGACGCGGGAGCCGCATGGTTGGCCGATGCCTGGGCATTCTTCTCGGCTTTTTCCGGTGCGGTGGCAGGAGCTTGTGCCGCCTCAGGTGCAGCCTCTGGAGCTGGTGCAGCGTTCAGCTCGGCCTGGTCCGTAGCATTGACATCCACGGCTGCCGTTGCATTCACCACAGGCTGTGGCGCGGGCTGTGCCACAGGAGCCGGCGTTGCCGCTGCCTCCTGCGCTTGCGACTGCATCCGCTGGTACTGAATAATCAGAGCGCCTAGGGCAACCAAAAGTAAGATAGCGACAAAAAAAGAACGGAACCCACCGCTGGACAACTGGCCTGGAGCGGAAAGCGGCTCAGACGAACGTGCGGTTCTTGCCTCGGAAGGCTGGTAGGAGCTCTGCTTAGCCATTGGCTGCTTGATCTGCAGCGCGGGGATGAGCGGTTTCTCGGGCTCTGCTTCGGGTTCAGGTGCGGAAACATTGTCTTGTTTCACTGGCACAGTATCCGGTTCAACCTCGGCAGCAGAGGGCACAACAGATGCGTTCTGCGGCAAATAGCGCTCAAATTCCTCATCGCACTGCTCGTCCACAACGCAGGACAAGGCCTCTGGGTCCAGTCCCACAAGCCGCGCGTAATTCTTAATGTACCCTTTCAAGTACACAGGATGCGGCAATGCGCCGACATTCCCTTCTTCCAAGGCATTCACGTTGCGGCGGCTGATCTTTGTCGCGTCCATGACTTCACGAACGCTCAAACCGCGCTTTTCACGCTCAGCCTTCAGCAATGCTCCGAGTTCCCGTAAATTCATAATCCCGCTCCGGTACCGTTCACGCGGGCTACAGGTTCCTGTACTCTATAACAGCTTTGCTGCGCAGTTTACCCATATACTCCTGGAAGACTTGCTCAAACTTGCCTTCGTGCAGGGATTGGTAAATCTGATCGCGAACCTCATCCAAGGGCACAACCGTCCCCTCCTTGATGCTCACAACCTGAAGCAAAGCATCTGAATCTTGAATACGCAACGGTCCACCGATCTGCCCGGGCTTCAGCCCTGCAACCGCGGTGTTCCATTCCGGCGCAAGATCCTTCCAAGCAATGGAGCCGATATCGCCTCCGCTCCCCACGCCAGGACCAATGGAAAGAGTATTTGCAGCCTGGGCAAAAGTCATTTTGCCAGCTTCGATATCGGCCTTCAGTTCTGTAGCGGACTTTCCCGCCGGCAGCAGGATAAGCGCCAGTTGTACGTTGCTGTCCTTAGAGAACTCAGATTTACGTTCATTATAACGGGCTTCAACCTCGGAATCCGTGACGACGACTTTGCTGTTAACAACGCCGCCGATGAGACGATGCTTTATGATATCGCGGCGCATGTTGCGAATAAAGTCAGCACGCGACATGTGTTGCTTTACCAAATTTTGTTTAAATTCTTCCTCGCTCAAATTACGCGCCTTGCGGAAGGCCACAATCTGATCTTCAACCTCAGTATCCGTCACCTTAAGCTTATAGCGCTCCGCATCCTGCAAAATCAGGATATCCTCAACCATGGAATCGAGGATTTTTTTACGCAGCTCAGCCACCTCTCGAGCTTCCTGGGCGTTCAATGTGTGCCCCTTGAGCTGCTCGTAAACCGGGGCCAAACGATCATCAAGCTCGTAGCGAGTAATAATCTGCCCATTAACCACAACAATTATTCCGTCGAGGACGGTGTCTGCGGCGACAGCGGGTGTGCTGATCATAACGCAAGACAGCATGGTGCAAAGCAGCAGGCATGCTGCGTTGAACCAAGAGCGAAAACTGTAATGTAAGGCCATGCCACTCCTCAGAAAGGGGGAAGTTGAGGTACAGTTCAGGGTGCAGCTCTCGCTGCCGAAACGGCACCTTACCCGGTCTCGTTGCCGCTGGCAATGGTGCCATTTCCCGAATCTTCAGGGCTGGTCTCAGGAGGAAGATCTTCATCCTCCTGCTTGTGCAGAAGCCGCTCGCTCACCTTGATAACGGACCCCTCTACGGCTTTACTGAGCCAAGCCTCAAAAGCATCAAGCATGCGGCGCTCGACAAGCGCTGCCTCCACCTGCGGGTAGGCTTCCTCAGGACTCAGGGCATGCGGCGCTAAGCGCTCCAACAGCACAAGGCATTCGTAGCCGAACTTGTCCGTCATTATAGCGCCCGCTTGGCCGATATCCGTATTATGCAATGAATCCGCCCAAGGGATGGAGAGGAGAGCTTTTGGTACTGTCACCTCACGAGCCTGTGCTTCCGGTACGGCGGCGTCTAGCCCTGTCGCCCCCTTGTGGTTGCGATAGAACGCCACAGCTCGCTCAACGGCCTCTTTGGTTTGCGCACGCACCACAAACAGGCGCACGCGCTCCGGCAGTTTAAAGTCGGCCAGGTGCTCTTGATAGTAGGCCTCGGCTTCTCGGTAGTCGATGTGTACGCTGGGCCGGAGCACCAAGCGCTGGAACTTCTCCATGGCGCACACATAGCGCAGATGCTTTCGCCACATGTCGAGATCAATAAATTCGTCGGCCAACATCTTTTCAAAAGTATCATCTGGATAATCAGCCCGAATCGTAGCCTCCGCTTCGGCCAATTCCTTGTCTGAAACCTGTTGCCCGCGCTTTTCCAGATCTTGGCTCACCAACTCCTGAGCAATCAACGAGCCCAGAATTTGCCCATATGCCTCGCGCAGGGAGCCTACCGTTGGCAATGTGCCAGCGTAGGAGTCGAAATGGAGAATGTCATACTGAAATTCCAACATTGCCAGTGTGATAGGCTTGCCATTTACCGTGGCAACAACGCCTGCATTTTCCTGGCTCGATCGGCTACACGCCGTGCCCAAAAGGACAACAGCGGCAAGCAGCAACAGAGTCAGGCAGCGTTTTGTCATCAGTTTACAGCCTTTTTCGCTGTCAGCACACAGGCGTCCAGCAACGATTCCAACTCCGTACGCAGGTACCCCAACCCGGCTTCAACGTCCAGACCCTCGGGGTAACGCAACTCAAGCTTGGAAGGCGGCAACAGCTTGGTTTTTCCGCTACGGCTGGCCATCCAGGTGACCATTTCCACCGGGGTCACCACGCTTGTCTCTTGCCCCCAAGAAAGCAGCGCCCGGCCTGGTGAAAGGTCGGCCCGTAGCACCTGCAACTGAGACAACAAAGCCTTGACCTGAAGCACAGCCAAGAAGTTGCGCGCCGTGGTGGGCAGTGCGCCGAATCGGTCGCGCAATTCGCGTTCCAACTCCACCAAAACGGTCTGGGTGCGGGCGCTGGACAGTGCCTTGTAGTAGCGCAAACGTTCTTTGGTGTCGTCTACGTAATCTGCGGGCAAGTGGGCCTCGAACACAAAGGAAATCTCCGGGTCGGTCTCCAGCTTCAGCGGGCCACCGCGCACCCGGCGTACTTCCTCTTCCAGCATCTCCAGGAACAAGTCCAAACCCACGCGGGCGATTTGGCCAGATTGCACCTCGCCGAGGATGTTGCCCGCCCCACGTAAGCGCAGGTCTTCCATCGCCACCTGGAACCCGGCACCCAGGTAGTCCAGGTCAAGAATGATGCGCAGGCGACGCTTGGAAATCTCCGCCAAGCGGTCCAGGCTGGGCACAACAAAATAGGCGTAGGCTTGGCGGTCGCTGCGACCAACGCGGCCTCGCAACTGGTACAACTGCCCCAGGCCGAACATCTGCGCCTGGTCCACAATCAGCGTATTGGCGTTGGGGAAATCCAGGCCGGATTCGACAATGGCCGTGCACACCAGGACATCAAGTTCCTTGTGCCAAAAGCCGTGCATGGCGTCTTCCAGAGCTTTTTCGCCCATTTGGCCATGTGCCATGCCGATGCGCGCCCCAGGAGCGAGCTTGCGCACATACTCGGCCACTTGCTCCAGCCCCTCTACCCTGTTGTACACCCAGAAGATTTGCCCGCCGCGTGCAAGCTCACGCTCCAGCACATTCTTCAGCAAGGTGTCATCGCGTTCGATAAGCGCTGTTTCAACCGGCTTGCGGTCTTCCGGTGGGGTCTCGATGACAGATAAGCCGCGAATACCAGACAGCGACAGTTGCAGTGTACGCGGAATCGGTGTGGCAGTCAGTGTCAGCGCATCGATATTCTTACGCAGCAGCTTGAGCTTTTCCTTGTGCTTCACGCCAAAGCGCTGTTCCTCGTCCAAAATCAGCAGCCCAAGCCGCGGCAAGTCCACATCGCCGGAGAGCATGCGGTGGGTGCCAATGAGGATATCCACTTCGCCACGCGCCGCCGCCTGGATGGTGACCTTTTGGTGCTTGGGAGAAACAAAGCGGCTAAGCATGCCGATACGCACAGGAAAGCCTTCCATGCGCCGGGTAAAGGTCTGGTAGTGCTGCTCTGCCAATACTGTGGTGGGGCACAAAAGAGCTACCTGTCGGCCATCGTGCACAGCGCGAAAAGCTGCGCGTAATGCCACTTCCGTTTTGCCAAAGCCAACGTCGCCGCAGACCAAACGATCCATGGGTTCAGGCAGGGCCATGTCTGCAAAAACATCCTCGATGGCACGGGCCTGGTCGGGCGTTTCTTCAAAGCCAAAGGTCGCCTCGAATTCGCGGTACATATCGCCAGGGGGGCCGTAGCTATACCCCTTGGCCACACGGCGAAAAGCGTACATCTCGACGAGATCCTGCGCGATTTTCTCAATGGCCTTGCGGGCGCGCTCCGTGGTTTTGCTCCACAGGGTTCCGCCCAGCTTGTCCAGCCGTGGGTCGATGCCCTCCGGCCCCTTGAATCGCTGCACAAGGTTCAGGCGGTCCACTGGCAAATACAGTTTGTCCTCGCCGTCGAAGTACAACAGCAGATAATCGTTGGCCACAGCGCCAATTTTCAGGTGATGCAAACCGCCAAAGCGCGACAAGCCATAGTCGCGGTGCACCAGCAAATCGTCGAGCACCAGATCATCATGCCGGGCAAGACCTTGGAAGGCCTTGGTACGATCCACGCGGGCCTGCGGGGCTGCCTCTGGCTGGAGAATGTTCTCAGACAGAATGGTGAGCCCGCAGTAGGCGAGTTCCACACCGGTTTTGATGGGCGCAATCAGAGCACAGATGCCACGCCCGCCCGGCTGCCAGTTCAGGTGGATGGAGAGACCCTCCTGCTCCACGAGGCCCAGAAATTTCTTACGAGACCGCTCCGAATGAAAACCCAAGATAACCTGCGTGCCTGCTGTGCTCCATTCGCGCAATGCAGTAACCAATGCCGTCCAAGGCCTGCGCGCAGCATCCGGTCGCCAGAACAGGTCTGTGAAGCTGGCATAAGCTTTCTCCGGCAGGTCCAGCCCCTTCTTTTCCTGGCCCATCACTAGATCTTCAAACACGACCTGACGTTTCCCCAGCCAGGTGCGGCGGGCGCGTTCATCAGGCCAGCACAAATTCGCCAGCGGCCAGCGCCAGCCCATATCAGCGGCTTCTCGCTCCAAAAATGTCCGCCAGGCGGCGTGCTGGTCTTCCAGCCGTGCCCGCAGGTCTGAGGCGGAACCAAGAATATACACGCCCTCGGCCGGCAAAAACGCCTCCAAGGAAACGGACTCTTGATAGAACAGGCCTGGCCATACGTTGCCGTCGGAACGTTCCAGCCTGTCCTGCAGCTCTTGCTCCTCACCCACAGCCATCTCGCCGCTCACGCGAAGCTTGCGCCAGTGGTCCAGGGCCTGAGACATGCTCTCCTCCGCCAAAACGCCGGGGGCTACCGGCAAAAGCGTCACTTCCGGCAAATCCGCGCGGGAGCGCTGGGTGGAGGGGTCAAAGAGGCGTATCTCATCGAGCGTATCGCCAAAAAATTCCAGTCGAACTGGGAAGTTATAGCCAGGAGCGAACAGATCAAGGATGTCGCCGCGCATGGCTATTTCGCCAACCGTCGTCACAACAGGTCGACGCACATAGCCCCAGGCCACGGCTTGTTCCAGCACCATGTCCGGGGAAAGATCCTCACCCTTAGTCAGCGTCAAGCAATTGTGCTCAACGATTTCCACCGGCGGCCATTTGGGCAGCAGGTTATCCACAGTAAGAAGAATAATGCGCGATTTGCGGCCAAAGCAGAGCGAATATAAGGCGGCCCAGCGCTCGGCCCAATCCTCCGCCGCCGGTCTGCGCGGCAGGTGCTGGGAGAGGGTAATAACAGGCCGCTCCCAAGCGGGGGTGAGTTCATCCTGCTGACCAGTGAAAACAGCAAGCAAGGCCTCTAGGTCACGGAATTCGCGCGCACCAGCAGCCACCAGAACGACATCCTGCCCTGCCGCACGTAGGCTTTGCGCCAACAGTGCCTGCGAGGCCGGACCACTTTTGAAGACGCGCAGCGTTTCGCCGCGGCCATGGAAAAAATCCTGCATTTGCTGGGGGAAAAGCACTGCAAACTCCGTCGCGCGGCGCCCCAAAATGGAACGCCGCGTTTCATGCGACAAAAGAAAAGTCGCCGCTTCGCGCGTGCGAGGCGGCGACTGCAAAAAACAGTTTCTCAGCTTTTGGAATTCTACACAGAGCCGATGGCGGCGTGTTCTTCGCTGCTCAAGAGCTTGTTCAAATCAAGCAGAATGAGCAACCTATCCTCAAGCTTGCCGACACCGCTGATGTACTCGGAATCAAGCCCGGACACAACAGGTGGTGGTGGCTCCACCGTATTGGCGGGAATGCGCAAGACCTCGGACACGGAGTCGACCACGAAGCCAACAACCATGCTGTTGATTTCGATGACGATAATGCGCGTGTGTTTGTCATGCGCACGGTCCGCCAACTTGAACCTGCGGCGCAGGTCAATGATGGGGATAACCTTACCACGCAGGTTGATGACGCCTTCAACAAACTCAGGAGCACGCGGCACACGGGTGATTTCCATGGTGCGGATGATTTCCTGCACTTTCAGGATATCCACACCGAACTCTTCCTCGCCAATACTGAACGTAACGAGTTGGATGAGCGCGTCGTCCTGCCGTCTCGTTGTTTCTTCCATACTTGCTCCTTATTCGCCGAATAATGACAGACCTTTGTCGACGGCGTGTCTTAACAGCTTTGCTCATATCATCTAAAACTGGTTCGAGGATTCTGTCAACGCTATTTCGTAACGTATCAAGTTTGACGAGACAAGGGGAAAAGGCTATGTTCTTACAAAGCACATCGGCATACGGCGTGCGGAACTTTACCTGGAAGGGACACGGAACCTATGGGTCAATTTGCGGATGCTACCGAAGAGTACACCCTGGAAGAACAGATCAAATCCCTTGGGGATGATGAGCTTCTCGACTTCTGGGAAGAAACGCAACACTTGGCCAAGATGCTGAACTCCGACGACTCTCAGCCGGACGACCACATCCACCCCGAGTACGAGCGCCTGATTCTGCAAGAGTTGCAGGTACGCTCCAGCCGGGGCGAACTGCGCTAGCAGACTCCTTCATATCAACCAAACATCAGCGACCCGTGGGACATTCTCCTGCGGGTCTTTCTTTTGCCCTATGGTTTCCTTCGCATTGAGCTGACTTTCTATACTGTCTTGGCAGGTGCGGCACTGCGCAAAATAAGCCATCCGGTGATTGCGGAGACGAGCGAACCGCACAAAATGCCAAGTTTTGCCGAGTCCTTGGATGCGAGATCGGTAAACGCCAGCTCGGTAATAAAGATCGACATGGTGAAGCCAATACCAGCCAGGCAGCCCACTCCGATCATGTGCCGCCATGTCACGGCGTGAAGCTTCGGCACCAGGCCCAGGCCGACCAACATCGTGGATGTCAGCACCACCCCGATGGGTTTGCCCAGCACCAAACCGAGCATGATACCAAGGTTCAAGGGCTGCGCAATGGCACTGAGCATATCTTGCGGCAACAGCACCCCGGCGTTGACCAAAGCGAAAATGGGCATAATGCCAAAGGCTACCCAGGGGTGCAGCATGGCATCCAAGCGTTGCAAAGGCGTTTCGGCGTCCCGGCAGGCCTCGCGTAATGTCATCAGCAGCAGGGGTTGGCGCTTGCTTTCCAACATCCCTAGACCGTCCTCATCACGCGCTTTCTGAAACTCCTTCAAAATCTCCTTGGCCCGGGCGATGAAGTCCACCCCACCCGAGCGTGGCCGCGAAGGAATAGTCATGGCAGCAAGAACACCGCACACAGTGGCGTGCACGCCGGAATGGAAGAAAAAGACCCAGGCCACAATGGCCAGCACAAGGTACACCAGAGGTTTACGAACGCCTAAAATGTTTGCCAGTGCCAGGAGCGACAGCACGCCAAGGCCAGCGCCGAGGTTCCAGTATGAAAGCTCAGAGGTGTAGAACAGCGCGATGATGAGCACCGCGCCCATGTCGTCGGCAATGGCGACTGCGGTCAGAAAAATCTTTAAGCTGACGGGAACGCGGTCGCCCAAAATGGACAAAATGCCCAGCGCGAAGGCGATATCCGTGGCGATGGGGATGCCCCAGCCGCCAGCATACGGCCGCCGGAGTTAAAAACAAATACAACGCGGCAGGCGCCAGCATGCCGCCAGTGGCAGCCACAATGGGTAAAAGCGCCTTACGGGTGGTGGAAAGTTCTCCAACGAGCAGCTCGCGCTTAATTTCCAGGCCGACCACAAAGAAGAAAATGGCCATGAGGCCATCGTTGACCCAGTGGGAAAGCGGCAAGGAAAGCATATGGTCGCCAAAGCCAACACTGAGCGATGTTTCGCGAAAGTGCTCATATTGCGCAGCCCAGGGCGAGTTTGCCCACACCATGGCCACTAGGGTACACACCAACAGCAGCACGCCGCTGGAGGCGGAGGTATGGAAAAACCGCGTAAACGGTGAAAGCAGTATCTCGATGGGAGCTTTTCTCGTGGTGCTCATGCGGTGATTATCCTCCCCGCCGAAGCCACCCGGACCAACCCAAAGGACCGTCTGACGGCGGCCAGCTGTGTGTTTAGCGGCCTATGCCCAGGTGCCGCAGCCCAAAACGGGAGAGCACCGACGAATCATACAGATTGCGGCCATCAAAAACCACCGGCTCGGCCAACACGCGCGCAATTCCCGCAAAATCAGGGTTGCGGAACTGATTCCAATCCGTCACCACAGCCAGGCCATGCGCCCCTTCCAAGGCTGCGTACTGGCTGGTTACAATCTCAACCAACGGCACATCCGCCAGCTCGTCCAGGGCACGATCACGGGCAACGGGGTCAAAGGCGCGCACACGCATTCCCAGAGAGGTCAGCGCCCGGATGATGGCAAAGGCCGGAGCCTCGCGCACATCGTCGGTATTGGCCTTGAAGGCCAACCCCCACAGGGCCAGCGTTTTTCCCTGCACTCCACCCAGCGGTGCGAAATAGTTGGTGACCTTTTCGGCAAGCACCAACTTCTGACGGGTGTTCACCTCATCCACAGCGCCTATCAATTTGGCATCATATCCCGCATCCTTGGCCGTGGCCAAAAAAGCCTTCACGTCCTTGGGAAAGCAGGAGCCGCCGTAGCCGCAGCCAGGATAGATGAAATTGTAGCCGATGCGATGATCGCTGCCGATACCCAAGCGGACTTCAGAAACATCCGCCCCTACACGCTCGCAGATGTTGGCAACCTCGTTGATGAAGGAAATTTTGGTGGCCAGCATGCAGTTTGCTGCATACTTGGTCATTTCCGCACTTCTGGTGCGCATCATAATGAGTTTTTCGCGGCTGCGGGCAAAGGGGGCATACAACGCGCGCAGCATTTCAGCGCTTTTGGCGTTTTCCGTACCCACCACAACACGGTCAGGCTTCATAAAGTCGCTCACCGCGTCGCCCTCTTTCAAGAACTCCGGGTTGGACACAACGTCAAAATCAAGAGTTGCGCCACGCTGAGCCAGCGCGGCGGAAACAATACCGCGAACCCGGTCCGCCGTGCCTACGGGAACAGTAGATTTATTGATGACAATAAGTGGGGCTGTCATGGTCGCGCCAATTTCACCAGCGACGGCATCCACGTAGCACAAATCGCAAACACCGTCCTCGCCGGAGGGCGTGCCAACGCAAATGAACGCGAACTCCGCACCGTTCAAGCCCTCGGCCAAACTGGACGTAAAGGTCAGGCGGCCCTCAGCCGTATTGCGGCGCACCAAATCTTCAAGTCCGGGCTCAAATATATGCACACGGCCGGCGCGGAGTGTCTCCACCACCTTCTGATTCACATCCACGCAGCGTACGTGGTTGCCCATCTCTGAAAGGCAGGCGGCAGTAACAAGCCCGACATAGCCGGTTCCAACGATGCAAACGTTCATGAACTCTCCTGTGATGCTCTGCGTACTTGGCTTATCTGATCCGATGCGGAAGCTACATTATGCCCTTAAGAACTGTCAACGAGAGGTGGCTGAATAGCCGGTGGTTGTTGCCAACACAAGGCATAATGCGTATTCTGCCCACTCAACTGTGAATCCGTGGAGGTTGAAATGCCCCTTCTTTCAGTCAACGTTGACCATGTGGCCACCTTGCGCCAAGCGCGGCTGGGCCGCGAGCCGGAACCCACTACCGCAGCAGCCGAAGCCGAACTGGGCGGAGCCGCAGGCATCATCGTTCACTTGCGTGAGGACCGCCGCCACATTCAAGATCGTGATGTGGAATTGCTGCGTCAAACGCTCAATACTGCCATGCACCTGGAAATGGCCGCCACAAGTGAGATGCAGACCATAGCCCTGCGCATCAAGCCACAAAGCGTGTGCCTGGTGCCCGAAAAGCGTCAAGAGCTTACCACCGAGGGCGGACTGAATTGCATCGGCCGCGAGGGCGAACTTTCCGCGTTCCTGGCCCCTCTGCTCGATGCCGACATCGAGGGCAGCTTGTTTATCGATGCTGATCCGCGACAAATTGACGCCGCCGCAAAAACCGGTGCGCAGTATATCGAAATCCACACCGGCCACTACGCCAACGCAGTATCGCCAGCCCACATACAAGAGGAACTCGACAAAATCCTGCGTGGTATTCGCCATGCTCAAGACCTGGGCCTCAAGGTCAACTTGGGACATGGCCTGGGTTACGTCAACATCATGCCCTTTCAGCGTGTTACCGGCATTTGCGAATACTCCATCGGCCACAGCATCATGTCCCGCGCAGTGTATACGGGCCTGCGCCAAGCCACGCGCGACATGGTGGACATTCTGCGCACCTTTGCGGACTAAACAGGTGAGGCCGAACCGATGATTGTAGGCATCGGGCTTGATGTGACGGAGGTGGACCGCGTCCGCGACTCGCTGGAACGTTTCGGCGAGCGTTTTATTGCGCGCGTGCTTACCCCTGGCGAAATTGCCGCCATGCCCGCGGCCAACCAGGCCGCCTTTGTCGCCGCACGTTTCGCCGCCAAGGAGGCCGCCTCCAAGGCGCTGGGCACGGGATTTTCAGAGGGCGTGGCCCAAAGAGACTTTGAGGTGGTGTCTAAACCATCAGGCGCGCCTGTTCTTGTGCTGCACGGCAAAGCCCGTGAACGAGCTGACGCCATGGGTGTAGATCGTATGCACCTTTCCTTGACCCACGGACGCGATATTGCCGCCGCGACGGTTATTTTTGAATCAGATTCCTAAACGTTAATTCGTTGAACGAGGAGTGCCGAAATGTTCACACCATTGCCAACACCCGAGGAAATGACCGCCTGGGACCGTGCGGCTCTTGAACAGTTCGGCCTGCGCGCCGATATGCTGATGGAAAACGCTGGTTCCGCAGCCCTTGAGGTTCTCAAAGAAGCGTATGGATCACTTGAAGGAACACAGGTTCTGCTCATCGCTGGTGGCGGCAATAACGGTGGTGACGCCTTCGCCCTGGCGCGCCGATTGTTGGACGAGGGCGCGGTTCCGCTGGTTCTGCACACCAAGGGCAAGGCCGCTTACAAGGCCGAGGCCAGACTGCACCTGGAACTGGCCAAACGCTGCGGCGTGGAGCTGCGGCACCTGCCCGCCGCCCGGGCTGAGAAGACCCTGGCCAGCGTAGACACCCCGCACATTTTGATCGATGCCCTTCTCGGCACCGGTTTTACTGGAGCCCTGAGGCCGGAAACACTCGGCATTGTTCGGGCCATGAACCGCCTGGCAGAAAGTGCCTTTGTTCTGGCTCTGGATATCCCCTCCGGCCTGGATGGGCTGACAGGTATGCCCAGACCTGAAGCTGTGCACGCCGATGTAACGGTGTGCTTGCATGCCATCAAGCTTGGCTGCTCGCTCCCCTCGGCTGCACCTTATGTTGGAGAGTGCATTTCTCGCGGCATTGGCATTCCCAAGGCGGCAACGGCTGTCGCCCCCGCTAGGCATGGTATGCTGACGGACCGACTTTTCGACTTGCTCATTGCCCCGCCAGCGGAGTTACATAAAGGCCGCGCCGGCCATGTGCTGATTCTGGGCGGCAGCGAGGGACTGACCGGCGCTGCGCAGCTTTCCGCCCTGGGTGCCCTGCGCGCCGGAGCGGGCCTTGTCACCATCGGCTGCCCACGCGGTGTGCTGGCAGAGGTCAAAGCGGGATTCCCTGATTTTATGGCCCTGCCGCTGGGTTGTGGAACAACATGGACGCCGGAGTGCATCAGCGGGTTACTGCCCTCTCTGGGCAAGTACGACAGCATCGTCATCGGACCCGGCCTTGGTCGTGACCGGGGCGCGGCGGAATTTCTGGCGCTGTTCCCTGCGGCTGCTGCGGCGGCGGTGGATAAGGGGTGGTCCTCCCCTTGTGTGTACGATGCGGACGCGCTGTTCCACCTGGCCCAGGCGCCGCAACTGCTGCAAGGCCTGCCCAAAGACGCCATTTTGACCCCGCACCCCGGCGAAATGGCCCGTATGCTCGGCATGGGCATGGGGCAGCTCCAAGCCAACAGACTTTCCGCAGCCGAGCGTTTTACTGAAAAGCACGCCCAGGTGCTGGTGCTCAAGGGCGCGGGAACACTGGTGTGCCAAGGACAGCGCACACTCATCAGCCCCATCAGCGCGCCCAATCTAGCAGTTGGCGGCTCCGGGGATGTGCTCTCCGGGGTTATCGCAGCCTGCCTTGCCCGTGGCATAGCCCCCTTGCAGGCCTCCTGCCTTGGGGTGTATTGGCATGGCATGTGCGGAACATATTTGGCTCAAGCATTTCCAGGTAGGGGTAATCTGCCTACGGAAATAGCACACACTCTGCCAGTCATCCTTAAGGAGCGCGCATCATGCTGAAGGCTCTCGACATCATGTCCACGGATCCCGTTACACTGTCCCCGGGCACCGACATCCGCACCGCCGTGGCTTTGCTCATAGACAAGAAGATCAATGGCGCGCCTGTGGTGGACGCTTCTGGCAAGGTCGTTGGCGTATTGTGCCAAAGCGACCTAGTGGCCCAGCAAAAGCAGGTCACCATGCCGTCCATCCTCTCCGTGTTGGATGGCTTTATAGCCCTTTCCAGCCGCGGCGACTTTGAAAAGGAAATCAAAAAAATTGCCGCCAGCAAGGTTTCTGATGCCATGACCGAACATCCGCGTTGTGTTGCGCCCAGCACTCCGCTGGACGAGATCGCCACCGTCATGGTCAATGAGAAGCTGTACACTCTGCCGGTTGTGGATTCAGGGAAGCTTGTAGGAGTGGTGGGCAAGGAGGACATTCTGCGTACTCTGCTCGCTCAGGGCTAGGCGGAATGCCGGAAAAAATCGCTCTGCTTTTACCGGATGAAGAGGCCACACTCTTGCTGGGTGCGCTTTTGGCGCGCTCAGCCTGTGGCGTGGCGCACCCGGCAGCCCTTTTACTGCAAGGCGACCTTGGATCTGGTAAAACAACGTTGGTGCGTGGGCTTGTGGGCGAGCTGCCCGGAGCAAACGAGTCGGAAGTAAGCAGCCCGAGCTTTAATCTGGTGAATTTGTACCCCACAACACCGCCTGTGGCGCACTTTGACTTGTACCGCACCCCAGGCAATACGCCTGAGGAATTTTACGACTGCGTGGAGGACCAACACACGCTCATCGTTGCGGAATGGATTGACAGCATACCAACGACAGACTGGCCACAGGACGCCCTGTACCTTAAATGGACCACTGTTCCCTCTGGACGAGCGGTCGAAATCAGTGCATGGGGAAAAACGGCTTGCGACCAGTTGGCATATTTGGCCCCATCGCTCAACCAATGGCAGAAGGGTTTCTGATGAAGAAGAACATTGTGGTGCAAAAATTTGGCGGCACCTCCGTGCGCAATCTGGAGTGCATGAAGCAGGTGCTGGAAAAAGTCCGCAAACCACTTGCGGAAGGAAACAAGGTGCTTGTTGTGCTCTCCGCCATGGCGGGGGAAACCAACAGGCTGCTTGCTCTGGCTAAGGAGTGGTCCCCCACTCCCCACCTTGCCGAGCTGGATAGCCTTGTTTCCACAGGCGAGCAAATCTCCGTGGCCCTCTTTGCCATGATGGCCAACGACCAAGGCGTGCGCGCCCGTTCGCTGCTCGGCTTCCAGGTTCCCATCGTGTGCGATGACTGCCACGGCAATGCCCGCATCAAAAGCATCGACAGCGATAAAATCATGGCCATGCTTGATGACCACGATGTGCTTGTTGTTGCGGGATTCCAGGGCATTGGCTGTGATGATCGCATCACTACCCTGGGTCGCGGTGGCTCAGACACATCCGCCGTGGCGCTGGCCGCAGCCCTCAAAGCTCATGTTTGTGAGATATATACCGATGTCCCGGGCGTGTTTACCACCGACCCCAACATTTGCGCCGAGGCCAAGAAAATCGACCGCATCTCCTACGACGAGATGCTGGAGATGGCCAGCATGGGTGCCAAGGTGTTGCAAATCCGCTCTGTGGAATTCGCCAAAAAATACAATGTCGCCGTGCATGTGCGTTCAACGTTCAGCGATGAACCCGGCACTATCGTCACCCAGGAGGACAAAACTATGGAATCTGTTCAGGTTTCCGGCGTGGCCTATGATAAAGACCAGGCCCAGATTACGCTGGTTGGTCTGATTGACGAACCCGGCGTGTGCGCCTCCATTTTTGTGCCCATCGCCGCCAAAAATATTCTGGTGGACATGATTGTGCAGAATCCCAGCAAGGATGGCCGCACGGACATTACCTTCACCGTTCCTCGTGCCGATGTGGATCAGACCATCGCGCTCATGGAAGAACTGAAGAAAACCATCGGCTACCTGGCCCTGCTTTCCGACCGCAACGTGAGCAAGGTCTCCGTCATCGGCGTTGGCATGCGCAACCATTCCGGCGTGGCCTCCAAGGCCTTCAGCGCCATGCGCGATGAGAACATCAACATTCTGATGATCAGCACCTCGGAGATTAAGCTCTCCTGCCTCATTGAAGATAAATATACCGAACTTGCGGTGCGTACCCTGCACCAGACCTTCGTCGGATCAGCTCACCAGTAAAAGGGAAGGAGAATCATGCGCCAAGCCAGCATCTACGATACGACCCTGCGAGACGGCACCCAGGCCGAGGAACTGCACCTCACCACCGAGGACAAGATCCGCATTGCCCGGAAGCTGGACGAGCTAGGGATTCAGTACATCGAAGGCGGCTGGCCTGGTTCTAATCCCACGGACAAGCAGTTCTTCAAAGAGATCAAGAACTACGAGCTGAAGAACGCGCAGATGTCCGCTTTTGGCAGCACCCACAATGCAAAAAACTCGGCGGACTCCGACCCCAACCTCAATGCTATCCTTGAGTCTGGGGTCGAAGTCGCGACGATTTTCGGCAAAACCTGGGATTTTCACGCCACGCACGCCTTGCATGTGACCACTGAGCGAAACATTGAGCTCATCGGCGACAGCTTGGCTTTTCTCAAGCCGCACTTGAAGGAATTGTTCTTTGACGCCGAGCATTTCTTTGATGGCTTCAAGGCCAATAAAGAGTATGCTCTGGCGTGTTTACGGCGCGCCAACGAGTCCGGCGCCGATGTTCTGGTGCTGTGCGATACCAACGGCGGCACCATGACGGACGAGGTGGCGAACATCATCCGCCAAGTGCAGGCTGAACTGCCGAACACCGCCCTGGGCATTCATACCCACAACGATGCCGAGCTTGCTGTGGCCAACAGCCTGGAGGCCGTACGCCTGGGCGCTGTGCAGGTGCAGGGCACCATAAACGGCTACGGCGAACGCTGCGGCAACGCCAATCTGTGTTCCGTCATACCCAGCCTGGAGCTCAAGCTGGGCGTGCATTGCATCGGTGCGGAGAACTTGAAGAAGCTTTCGCGCGTTTCCCACTACGTTGCCGAGACAGTGAACCTGCGCCCCTTCCCGCGCCAGGCCTATGTGGGAGGCTCTGCCTTTGCCCATAAGGGCGGCGTGCACGTCAGCGCAGTTGTTAAAAATCCGCAAACATATGAGCACATTGAACCAGCGTTGGTGGGCAACGTTAACCGCATTCTGCTGTCCGACCTGGCCGGTCGCAGCAACATTCTGTTCAAGGCGCGCCAATACGGCTACGACCTGAACAAGGACGATCCAGCGGTTATGGATCTGCTGGCAGAGCTGAAACGCCGCGAAGGCATCGGATACGAATATTCCGTTGCTGAGGCCAGCTATGAGATACTCTTCTTCCGTATGATGGGTTGGAGTAAGCGCTACTTCCAGTTGATCAACTTCCGTGTGCTGGATTCCGTCAACGAGGACAAGGAGCCTTTCTCCGAGGCCACGGTGATGTTGCAGGTGCGCGGAGAGATTGCCCACACTGCCGCCACGGGGCAAGGCCCGGTGAACGCGCTGGATACGGCCTTGCGCCGCGCCTTGGAGCCCTCCTACCCTAATCTGGCGCAAATGCACTTGCTCGACTTCAAAGTTCGCGTCATGTCGCATGAGGCGCAGGACGGCTCCGGCACGGCTTCCTTTGTGCGGGTACTCATCGAGTCCGGCGATAAGAACGACCGCTGGACCACGGTGGGCGTTTCCCACAACATCATCGAGGCCAGTTGGCAGGCGCTTGTCGATTCCCTGAACTACAAATTGTTCAAGGATGACCCCCAAAAGTGGCCCAAGCCTGGCGGCAAGCACGACACGCAGACCAACGGCAGGAACTCATGACACAGCGTACTCTCACAGTCTTGGTCGACAACGTTTCCAGTCAGCCAGGCATAGGGTGTGAATGGGGACTGAGCCTTGCCATTGATCTGGGCGAGCCTGACGGTGTGTGGCTTTGGGACGCCGGCCAGACGGATCTCTTCATCAAGAATGCGGCGGCCCTCGGTATCGATGTCGCGACTGCGCGCGGCCTAGCCTTGAGCCACGGCCATTATGACCACACTGGCGGGTTGAATGCGCTGCTTTCCGCAGGATTCACCGGCGAAATTTTCGCACATGGAGCCTGCCAACAGGCGCGGTACGCCATGGAGGAAGGGAAAGCCAAGCCCATCGGCGCGCCAAACGCCCTGCCCCCCTTTACCGAGGCTCAAACCCGTACTCGCTTGGCCCCAGGGCTGACGCTTATTACGGAAATTGCCCGCCAGCAGGGAAATGTTCAGGCGGTGCAAGGCTTCTTCCTCGACCCGGAAGGCAACGAACACGACGATGTGCCGGATGATTCCTTTTTGCTGCTTGAAACAGAGAGTGGCCCAGTGGTCATTCTCGGCTGCTGCCACAGCGGGTTGGCCAACTCGCTTTCCGCAGTGTATGAGCGAACAGGCATCAGCGAGGTTCATGCCGTGCTGGGTGGGCTGCACCTGTACCAGGCCAGCCAGGGCGCTATGGAAGAGACCGCACGCGCGCTGACCAACTTCAAAGTTCGCGTGTTGGTGGCTGGACACTGCACCGGCGTAGACCGGACAGAAGCCTTGCGCAACAGTCTTCCCAACATACAGGTGCACAACCTGCAAGCTGGACAAAGCTGGATTTTTTAACAAAGTCTCAGCTCTTTCTCGCGTTAGCCGCTTCCCTCCTCTTTTTTTTTCATGTATTCATCTACTGCCGACTTTCCGCAACGGCAAGCCATCCAGGTTTCTTGTCATAAACGGAGGCATTGATGAGTACGGAATCCCTGCTTGAACTGCGAAAATTTGTGGCCCCGGAATTTGTTTTTGGTCCAGGGGCTGCTCTTCTTGCAGGCCGCTATGCACTGAATCTTGGCGCTCGTCGTATTCTGCTGGTCACTGATGCCGGCGTGGCAATGCAGCCCTGGTTTGCAGACATACTCGCTGCACTGGATGCAACAGGTATCGAGAGTATCATTTTTTCAGAGGTCAGCGCCAATCCTCGCGATACGGAAGTCATGCACGGCGCCGCTATCGTTAAGGAAAGAGGCTGTGACGCCATTATTGCCGTTGGCGGTGGTAGCCCCATGGATTGCGCCAAGGGTATCGGCATCGTCTCGTCAAATGGTGGACACATTACGGACTACGAGGGTGTGGATAACGTCTCCGTGCCCTGCCCCCCGCTCATTTGCGTACCCACCACCGCAGGCAGTTCTGCCGATGTCTCCCAGTTCGCCATCATCTCCGACACCAAGCGCAAGGTGAAGATTGCCATAGTGAGCAAAACGACCGTTCCGGATGCCGCACTTATCGACCCAATGCTGACCATAAGCATGGACCACGACTTGACGGCGAACACCGGAATCGACGCGCTGACCCACGCCATAGAGGCCTATGTGTCCAACGCTCACGGGCCGGTGACGGATCTTTTCGCGCTGGAGGCAGTACGCCGCATTGCCAAGCACCTTCCCGGCGCCATCAACACGCCCAACAATATTGAGGACCGGTCCGGTATGATGCTTGGCAGCATGTACGCGGGCATTGCCTTTTCCAATGCCATCCTGGGCGCTGTGCATGCCATGGCGCACAGCCTGGGTGGGCTTATGGACCTGCCGCACGGCCAATGCAACGCCATCTTGCTCGATCACGTTATCAATTATAATTTTGATTCCGAGCCGGAGCGCTACACGGATATTGGTGTGGCTTTAGGTGCGCACATTGAGCCAAGCTTTACGCAAGAGGAAAAACAAAAGGCGGTCATTGAAGCCATCCGCGACCTGAAGCGTATGGCCGGAACAACCGCCACGTTGGGCTCCCTTGGCGTTCAACTCAAGGATCTGGACAGGCTTGCCCAATTCGCCATGAACGACGCCTGTATGGTGACAAATCCCAAGACCTCAACGGTGGAGGAAATTCGCGCCGTGTTTGAAAATGCCCTCTGATACCAAACGCAACGATCACGAGAATTTACGCAACCGGCTCATTGGCCTGGGTGAACGTTCTATTGCCAAAAGCTACTACCCGGAGCTTCAAAAGCGCCTGGACGATTTGGAACGCTTCCGGGCTGTTGTAGACCACGCCAATGACGCTATTTTTGTTTTTGAAACGGAGAACTGGAACGTCACCGATGTCAACGAGACCGCCCTTGCGCTTTTGGGCATGGAGCGCAAACACGTTCTCAGCGCACACATTTCCACGTTCTTTATGCCGGAAATAGCCGCGCGCTATGCCGATGCCCTACCAGCAGATACCCAGCTCAAGTTCAGCAATGGCCATATTGTTACCTGGCTCAACGGCAAAGATGGTCGCCGTACCCCCATTGAGATCACCGTCACCTTACACCGCTTTGCCGGAGCGGGCTATGCCGTTGTTGTTGCGCGCGATGTAACCATGCGCAAGCAAATGGAGGCGGAACTGGACAAGAGCCGCCAGCTCTTTGCCTCGTTTATGGAACACTCCCCTGCCATGGCCTTTATAAAAGATACAGAAGGCCACTACATCTTTGCCAATCCAGCTTTCGCCACCAGTGTTGAGCTTGCCCAAAACGAAATAATTGGCCGTTCAGACGCTGATTTTTTCGCTACCGATCTCGCTAATATTATCCTTGAAAATGACAAATTGGTTCTCATGCAGGGCAAACCCCTGTTCCTGTTGGAGCAGATACGCTTAAAGGCTGGAGGGAAAACACGTCATTTGCAGGTTTCCAAGTTTCCGCTTTCGCAAAACGGTGTCACCTTCGCCCTGGCCAGCATCGCCGTGGATATCAGCTTGCAGATTCAAACAGAGCAGGCCTTACAACGCAGCGAGGAACGCTACCGCATTGTGGCCGAATACAACCATGATATGGAATGCTGGATTTCACCCACAGGCAAATTGCTGTACGTCAGCCCTTCATGTGAGCGCATTACCGGCTATTCGACGGAACATTTCCTCTCCAACAGCAGCGCGTTGGAAATGCTTATCCATGAAGATGACCGCGAAACGTGGCAGCATTTCCACATGGCCAGCTTGGACCCGGATAACGACACTCTTGACTTTAGAATACTTCACAAAAATGGAAGCATCCACTGGCTGAACGAGGTGAAGCGCGAGGTAATGAGCGGCAATGGCGGCTCAATGGGGAACACGTATTAGCTTGCGCGACATCACCGACCGCAAGCGCATGGAATTGGAACTGCGGCACTTGGCCCTACACGACCCGCTGACCTCCCTGGCGAACCGGTCGCTGTGCCTGGACCGTTTACGCCAAGCCATGGCCAGAGCCCAACGTCATCATCCGTATTACTTTGGTTTGGTGTTCTTAGACCTCGACCGCTTTAAAATCTTGAATGACAGCCTCGGCCACGGTTTTGGCGACAGAGTGCTCGTTGAGGTGGCCAGAGTACTGGAACGCAGCGTTCGTAACCTGGATACTGTTTCTCGTTTCGGCGGCGATGAATTCGTTATTTTACTGGAGGAATTGGCCTCACCACGTGAGGCAATGCAAGCGATTCAACGCCTGCGCCAAGCCATTGCCAAGCCTTTTATCATTGACGGTCACGAGGTGCAGTTGACTGCCAGCCTCGGCATTACCCTGGGCTCAAAAGAGGCGGTGAGCCCAGAGGATCTTTTGCGCAATGCCAATATCGCCATGCATCATGCCAAAAAGAGCGGACGCAACCGCTTCAAGGCCTTTACAAAAACGATGCTGGAACGCGCAAGCAACCTGCTGCACCTAGAAACAGACCTGCGCCAGGCCATTGCACGTCATGAATTTTTTGTTGTTTACCAGCCCATTGTTCGACTGGATGAAACCGGCACGCTACATGGTTTTGAGGCGCTTGTTCGCTGGAATCACCCGGAGAAGGGGTTGATTTCCCCTGTAGACTTCATACCCGTTGCGGAAGAAACCGGAATCATTGTTGAGCTGGGGCGTTTTGTGCTGCATGCGGCTTGCCAAACACTTTTCGAATGGCGCAAGACCAATCAGGATGCCCAAAAGCTCATCATGTCCGTCAACCTGTCGCCCCGGCAGTTTTCTGATCCCTTGCTGGTGGATTCCATTGTCGGCATCTTGGACGAGACAGGACTACCTCCAAGCGCGCTCAAGCTAGAGATTACCGAATCCGCTATTATGGACAACGCCAGCACTGCTGTAGACAGGTTGCGCCGACTCAAAGCCCTTGGCATCGCCCTTTCCATTGACGACTTTGGAACCGGTTATTCCTCGATGAGCAGCTTGCAGCAGTTCCCGCTGGATACTCTCAAGATTGATCTTGGGTTCATCCGACGTATGGACGCAAGCACCGAAGGCCTCGAAATCGTCAAGGCTATCATCAACTTGGCGCATTCTTTGCGCCTACAGGTTGTGGCAGAAGGTGTGGAAGGAACCGAACAGAGAAATACGTTGATGGATTTGGGCTGCGAGTTCGCACAGGGGTATTTGTATGCCAAGCCCCTTGAAGACAATAAGGCCTTCGCCTATTTGAACGAGAGTTTCTCAAAACAGGGCTGATCCGGTCCTGTTCGAAGCTGCATCGTCCTCTCCGGGCCGCGCCATAACACCTCAATCAAACCAACCTCGGATGTGGAGACAAGCGGTATACCGCGTTGGCTCATTTGCTCTACAACCGCCGGGTTAGGGAAATGGTACATGTTCAAGTGCCCACAGCTCACAAGAGCTTGGCGCGGCGCAACCCCTTCGTACAACATGCCGGACAAGCTGGACTTGGACCCGTGGTGCGGCAGCAGCAACACTTCGGCTCTCAAATCGCGCCCATGGTCAACGATGTCCTCTATGCCCTCGCGCTGCACATCACCCGGCAGTACGGCAAGAGCCCGCCCGTGCCACAAAATACGCAGCACAAGCGATCCTTCATTGGTGCTTCGAGCGGAGAAATCCGCCCCCGGATGCAGCACCTGCACCACCACCTCTGGCCCAAGGCTGAAATATTGACCAGCCTCCACGACCTGTGGAGTTATGCCGCGAAATTCAGCTGCTGCGCTCAAATCCCTGCCAAGTTCCCTGTCTGGCCACATTCCGTTGGTATACATCGCGCCCACGTCAATTTGCCGCAACACGGAAACAAGCCCCTGTGCATGATCAGCGTCCGGGTGGCTCATCACAATGCCATCCAGGCGTGGTGGCCGCCCCCAAGTAAGGTAGGGAACCACGACAGAGCGACCAATGTCGAAGGTATGACTCAAGGTGCCGCCACCATCGACAAGCAGGCGATGCCCTCCGGGCGCGGTTATCAGCACGGCCTGGGATTGCCCCACATCAAGCACGGCGATGTGTATTTCATCGGCGGCCTCGGCCTGCAGCAACAGCAGGTGCGGCACAGACATGAGCAGCAAGCCGAGTGTGAGCAGTACCCAAGCGGCGTTGGCGCGATGAGGACCACGACGTTTGCACAACGGTGCCACGGCGAACACAATGCCAGCGCCCAGCAGCTCCGGCCATAGTGGTCGTAGCAGCGTCCACACAGGTAACCAGCCTTGCACAGCCACATGGCGCAACATGTCGAGCATGCCCTGTTGCACCCATGCGGCCAAGCCGAGCAGCCCACGCGCCACAGTGTCAAGACTGGGCACCAGAGCTACGGCCATGCCCAACATGCCAAGGATTTGGACCACAAGCCCCTGCACAGGCAGCCATGGCAGGTTCAACATAAAGTTAGGGGCAAATACCCCAAAATACCAGACGACGACCGGAGCGAGCACGAGATTTGACGAAAGTGACAAGCTGAAGGCATCCCATACCATCTGTGCCCCACGGCCTATAATATTTCGCGGTGCATGGGGCGGCAGGGCGCGCACCCAGGGGTACACCACGCCCATACCGGCAACGGCAATGGCCGACATCTGCAAGCTGACATCAAAGACGGCCAGGGGGTTTGGCACCAGGATGCAGGCCAAGGCCAGAAACAGGCCATCGAGGAGCACGCGGCCACGATCAAACAACAACAGCAGCCCCCAGAAGGCGAACATATACGCCGAGCGCACCAGGGAGGGACTGGCCTGCCCCACCCAAACATAGGCGGCAACAAGCGGCAGCGACAGAAGAATGGCCAGCTTTTGCCTGGGCAACCGCAAGTACACCCCTGGCCACAGAATCCCTGCAAGCCAGGCAAGGCCCCAGCCCAGCACAGCCACGTACACAACATTAAGCCCGGAGAGCGCCAACGTGTGCGAAAGACCGGCGGCACGCAGGTCTTCCGTCACCGTCCGATCAATGCGGGAACGATCACCCAGCAGCAGACCTAAAACGATTGCACCGCCTTGGTCAGCAGGGAGCTTGTCCATAACGGCCTGACGCAGTCGTTCGCGCAGGTCCCAAGCCAAATGGGCCGGGCGTTCACCCCAGGCCAACCCCGGCACCTGCCCCCGCGTATAGGCCCGCGCAAACACCCCGCGCAGGCGCTGCTGCCACTCAAAGTCCGCACCGCCAGGATTGCGGAACCCATGCAAAGAACGCAACCGCAAGTCGCACTCCATCTGCTGGCCTGGCGTGGGCCTGTACGTAGGCTCATCCCATTCCCAGGCGACCAAACCGCCGACCGGCACGCTTTCGCCTTCTTGCGGGGTGGCGCGCACCTCACGCAGCAGCACTTCCACCCGGCCATTGGCCTTATCCGTCAGCGCTTCCACAGTGCCAGAGACATGCACCGTTGCGCGGTTCTCCAAAAACTCCTGGGGTTGGGGCTGTGTCGGCAAAGCCCGGCGACCCTGCATATGCCCGGCCCCAAGGCTCGCAACAATCAACAGCAGGGCAAACGTAGCGCGTATGAATGTGCGCTCTCGCAGAGCCACAAGGCCAAGCCAAAGCACAGCAGCGCCGGCAATAGCCGTCTCTGGGTCGCGCAGGCTCCAAACACCCAGCATCCAAGCCAAGAAATACACCTGCCACGCAAAAAGCCCCGGTAATCCGGGGTCTTGTTGCAGAGGTGCATCGTGTTGTGCTGTCAGCGGCACAGGGCTGGCCGTAGGGGCGTGCGTATCGAGCCTGCCGCGCCCTATTCCTGCTCGCGTCGAATACGCGCACCAACTGCGGAGAGTTTTTCCTCCATGCGCTCGTACCCACGGTCAAGATGGTAAATGCGCTGAATCTCCGTTGTGCCCTTGGCAACCAAGGCGGCCAAAACAAGCGAGGCGCTGGCGCGAAGGTCGCTGGCCATAACCGGAGCTCCTTCCAGGTGTTCCACACCGCGTACCATGGCGGTGCGGTCCTTCAAGGTAATGCGTGCGCCCATGCGGGCAAGCTCGGAAACGTGCATAAAGCGGTTCTCGAAAATCTTCTCCTGTATGGAGCTGGAGCCCTCGGCCACGCACATCAGCGCCATAACCTGAGCCTGCATGTCGGTGGGAAAGCCGGGGTGCGGCTGGGTCACAACATCCACCCCCATAAGCGGACCATTGCGGCGCACTAAAACGGTGCCGTCAGTCTGCTCCTCAATCCCCACATTCATCTCGCGCAACTTGGTAATCAGCACGTCCAGCTCCGCAACAGGGCAGCCCTCAAGATAAATCTCGCCATCGGTGATGGCTCCGGCGACGAGGTACGTCCCGGCCTCAATGCGGTCCGGCATAACGGCGTATTCGCAGCCGTTGAGCTGACGCACGCCCTCCACCTCAATAACGCTGGTTCCTGCGCCTTGAATGCGCGCACCACAGGCAATGAGGAAATTCGCCAAATCGACGACTTCCGGCTCGCGGGCGCAGTTTTCCAGAATGGTGCAGCCCTTGGCCACGCTGGCGGCCATCAGCAAATTCTCCGTGCCGCCCACGGTGGGAAAGTCGAACATGATGCGCGCGCCAACAAGCCCGCCGCTGATGCCGTGGATGTAGCCGGAATCCAGGATGAACCTGGCGCCCATGCGCTCCAAAGCCTTCAGGTGCAGGTCCACCGGGCGGGCACCAATGGCGCAACCGCCGGGCAGGGCTACTTTGGCCTCGCCCAATAGGCCCAAGAGCGGCCCAAGGCACAGCACAGAGGCACGCATGGTCTTGACCAGATCATACGGGGCCTCGGGTTTCAGCTCCTTCACCTGTGCGGTGACCACGCCGTTTTCAAAAGTAGTCTCGCACCCCAGGATGTTGAGGAGCTTCAAGGTGGTGCTGATGTCGCGCAAGTGCGGTACATTTGTAAGGCGCACCGGCCCTTTAGCCAGTAAGCAGGCGGTAAGAATAGGCAGGGCTGCGTTTTTGGAGCCGCTGACCTTGATAGTGCCTTTGAGCGGCACGCCGCCTTCAATAATGAGCTTGTCCATGGTCCGTCCTTTCTGTTTTTCCTCGGTTCGATGCCGAACCGCCATTTTTTTGCATTTTTTGCTTGACCCGCAGGCCAAGGTTCATTTACAAGTCACTTCCTCTTGCGGTGGATGTAGCTCAGTTGGTAGAGCACCAGGTTGTGGCCCTGGTGGCCGAGGGTTCGAGCCCCTTCATTCACCCCACTCAAGAGATTCAGAGGCCTCGTGTCACACGGGGCCTTTTCTTTTGCCCTGGCAACACCCCGTTTGATGGTCGCCAGCGACCTGGAGACAGAGCGCGCGGCACCCTGCTTCACCACGCCAAAAAAATCAAGCCGAGACTGCATGGCAAGGCCTACCGTTTACGCAACTTGCGGTTATCGCCCACGCGAACCGTCAGTTTTTCTTTGTCAAAATATTCCAGCAAAGGAATGGCGTACTTGCGCGAAAGCCCCGAAACCTCGCGGAAGTCTTGTGGGTGCATGTCCTCATGCGTGGCAAAAAAGGCCACAATGCGCCCCTGAATCTCCGTAATGGGTGCGCTGGCGAAGTACATCTCTTCCTTCACCTTCACCAGCCGTTCCTCATCAAGCAGCACCTTGAACACTGCGGCAGCTTCCTTAAAGGTCAGGTGCAGCGGCTCCAGCACGTCCTTGATGTTCGGAGGGGTCATCCCCCCCGCCTCGTAGGCTTCCAGCAGCTTCTGGCGCAGGGTGGCGGCATCCGATGCCAGGGACACCTTGTGCTCAGCCAGGCGCAACAGCTCCTGGTCCGCCACAATGGTTCCCTTGCGCAACTGCGTTTCCAAAACAAAGTGGAACAGCTTAGGCGTCAGCCTGCGTCCCCACGTGGAGGAAAGCCCGCTGCGCGAAACGCCTGTCTTCATGGGCTCCCGGGCGTGGAAGGCTGTCAGATGCTCCAGTAACCCTTGTGAAAGACTGGTCAGCACCTTACCCGAAACAAAGGCACGAGTTTCGCGGTCGAACTGCAAGGCCTCCTGTCTGCCACCCATGACCAGCAAGGTCTTGTCCAGAGCCTTCGACTCCAGGCTGGTGGCAACAAGAAGCTGTGCAAGGGTCAAACCCTGTGGCCCGGCCAGTTCCAGCTGGGCGGAAACGACATCCTCCGGCCCGCCGGTGGCGATGAGATGCAGCAGGTCCAGCGCCGGGGAAAAACGTTTGACCCGGTGCGACAGCGGGGAAAGCAGCCGCCCACCCGCAATGGTGCGCAAGGGAGAAAACGATCGAGCGACCACGCGGTCGCCATGCACACCGGCCAAGGGTTCGGTGAAGCGCACGCGGCAAATGGCCGTTTGGCCCGGCTCCAGTGCCTCGCCCTCCAGCATATACACCCGCGCCATAACCTCGCGTGAACCATGGTGGAAGTGTACTTCCTTGCGGTGTTTGATGGACCTGGGCGAGCTTTTGAGACAGGTCAGTTCCACATCCCAAAACATGCTGGGAAAAAGCGTACCTGGCCGCGCCAGCACATCACCACGGGAAAGCTGCTCCACCTCCAGACCGGCCAAGTTCACCGCAGTACGGCTGCCCGCCTGCACTTCCTCCACACTGGCGCTGTGGTGTTGCAGGGTGCGCACCTTAGACGACAAGCCGCCCGGGTACACGGTGATGTCATCGCCCACATGCACCTTGCCGCTCACCAGCGTTCCAGTCACCACCGTGCCGTAGCCCTTCATGGTGAATACGCGGTCTACCGGCAGGCGGAACAGATCAGAGCGCCGGTGCGGCAGAAACTCGGCAGCCAGCTTCGCCAACTCCGCCTTCAACGCGTCCAGGCCCTCGCCCGTATGTGCGGAAACCGGAACAATGGGCGCGCCCTCCAAAAAGGAACCCGTCAGGTAGGTCGCCACCTCGTCTTGAACCATCATCAGCCATTCCGGCTCCACCATGTCCACTTTGGTCAGCGCAACCAAGCCGCTTTTGATGCCGAGCAGGGAGCAAATTTCCAAGTGCTCGCGGGTCTGCGGCATAATGCCCTCATCCGCCGCGATGACCAGCATGACAAAGTCGATGCCAGCGGCGCCGGCAACCATGTTTTTCACAAACCGCTCATGCCCGGGCACATCCACAACGCCAAGCCGCTTTGGAGCGGACTTGCCGCCGCCAGCGTTCGCCGGAAGATCCATGAAGGCAAAACCCAGCTCAATGGTGATGCCGCGTTTTTTCTCCTCGGCCAAGCGATCGCAGTCGATGCCCGTAAGCGCCTTGACGAGCGTGGTTTTGCCGTGGTCGATGTGCCCGGCTGTGCCCAATATTACCGGCATGCGCGACTCCGCCTAGCTCTTGAGGAAGGCCCGGAAGGCCTCAATGGTGGCATGCATGTCCACCTTGCTCAGCACCTCGAAGGGGCTGTGCATGGAAAGCACCGCCGGGCCCATGTCGATGACATCCATGCCATACACGGCCAGGAACTTCGCCACCGTTCCGCCGCCGCCCAGGTCCACCTTGCCCAGCTCGGCCATTTGCCAGGGCACCCCGGCCTCGTCCAATATGTTGCGCAAAAAGGCAATGAACTCGGGGTGAGCGTCGTTGGCCCCCACCTTGCCCCGGTGGCCGGTGAATTTGTTGAAGCACGCGCCATAGCCCATGTAGGCGGCGTTGCGCTTCTCGTACACATCCAGGTGGTCCGGGTCCACGGCGGCGTTCACATCCGCGCTAATGGCCATACCACGCTCAAACACACGGGAAAGGCGCGCGCCCGGCTCCCAGGAGTCGAGGATCTCATCAAGGGCGTACTCAAAGAAATACGACTGCGCGCCGGTCGCACCCTCGGAGCCGATCTCTTCTTTGTCCCAGAACAGCACCAACTGCGTGTGTTCCGGGGTTTTCTCCGCCAGCAGGGCTGTGAGCGCGGCAAACACGCAGGAGCGGTCGTCGTGGCCGTAGCCGCCGATCATGGAGCTATCCAGTCCCACGCTGCGGGCAGGCCCAGCCGGAACAAGCTGCAACTCGGCGCTGAACAGATCGGCCTCGTTAATGCCGTAGCGGCTGTGCAGCAGCTCCAACACATGGCGCTTCACCCGACCATTCTCTTTGGCCGCGTTCTCGTCCGCAGTATCCTTCTTATCAAAGGCGGGCTCATGTCCCACCACGGCGTTCAGCTTCTCGGCCTCAAAGGCATCAGATACCTTCTGCTCCACCTGCTTGTATGCCAGGTGCGGAAGCAAATCGGTGATGGTGAGCACCGGCTCGGAGGGATCTTCACCCACGGAAACATTGATGAGGGTGCCGTCTTTTTTGACCACAACCCCGTGCAGGGCCAGCTCACGCGCCAGCCACTGATACTTGCGGATACCGCCGTAATAGTGGGTCTTCATCAGGCCCAGGTCTGTGTCCTCGTACAACGGGTGCTGCTTCAAATCGATGCGCGGAGTATCCGCGTGCGCCCCAACGAGCCGGAAGCCCTCGGACAAAGGACGCTTGCCACGACGCGCCAGCAGGATGGTTTTGCCACGCTGGGCGCGAACGTAGGCTTGCGTGGTGGGAGTCAGCTCCTGGCTGAATCCGGCCTTTTCGGCTGCGGCCAGCACGTAGTCGATGGTTTCACGCTCGGTTTTGCAGGTGGACAAAAAGCGCATGTATTCATCGGCGCGGGCGTTGACCAGCTTACGGTCAGCGGCGGAACTGTAGACATCCCAGCAGTTGCGGGCGTTATAGGCAAGGTCAGATTTCTTATCGGTCGCGTCGGATTTGTTTTTGGTCACGATGGTTGCTCCAGTCTCTTCATTCACAGTGGGTTCGGGGCGAATTATACAAGGCCGAGCGCTTGGCGCAGGGCAGACAATACCAGGGAATGTTCATCGAGTGCCAGGGTGCGCGGATCAAGACACAACGCGCCCTCCTCTACCCTGCCGACAAGGGGCGGGTCTGTGGACAAAAGCGCCTGGCGCAAGGCGTCCACATGCATGGCACGCGAAGAGATCGTCACAAGCAAGGTCGCCAAATCGCTTTCAGGAAAAGCGCCGCCGCCCACGCGGGAAACGCCAGGGCGCAAGTCGATATCCAGACTCTCACCCAAGTGCTTGCGCAAAAGCGCGGCTAGGCGCGAGGCCTGGGCGCGCAACGACACAAGGGAACGCGTCATCATGGCCAGGGTGGGCACGCTTTGGCGGGCCTTGTCTGGGTCCAGGTACAGGCGCAGAGTGGCTTCCAGGGCCGCCAGGGTCAGTTTATCGATGCGTAGAGCGCGGT